>CAEZZZ010000085.1_pt1 | contig 3977 bp, 4 predicted proteins | sample 7267111 | NCBI WGS metagenome assembly CAEZZZ01 (sample SAMEA6813971, study PRJEB35770) | uncultured Actinomycetes bacterium | biome: Freshwater; feature: Freshwater reservoir; material: water | place: Czech Republic | collected 2016-08-15 | depth 30m m | reverse complement strand
GGGGTGTATTGGCGCTTTCGATACATTCTCTACAAAGGCTCAAAAACCACTATGTATGGAACTATATCGCGCTTTTACCCCTACATCTAGTAGGAACTGTAAAGGAGGTCTTGAGGCTTTACCTGCATTGGCCAGATGAATTCTTCTAGGGCGTGTCGAGTGCTAGCACTCCTGTGGAATCTACACCTTTCTGGTCGAGATCAAGCCGGGATACGCAGACTCTGTCCGGCCTTCACATCGGGCACCGACAAAGAATTTACAGAGATGATCTCTTCGGCCATGCCACGAACGTCGCCTCCGTGGGAGGCTGCCGAAGCAATGGACCACAAGGTATCGCCAGGGGCCACAGTGATTGTTGTAAAGGAAGGAGCTTTGCTCGAATTGAGCGAATCCCCCGCACCTGCCTTCATGGCAAAGCCCGCGCCAAGAACAATGGCAAGGGAGAGCACCACAAGTGATCGCGTTAAGCGAGCGCGCTGATTAAGGCGCGAACGTGACGGATGAGAAAAAGTAGCTGAATTCAACGCGATTGCACTCATGGTCTGATCTCCAGCGAACAAGTGTTTAGGGAATGTACGAATCTGGTTGCCCATATTCGAACGCCTGTTCGATAGGATATTTATACCCCACCCCACCGACATTGGCAAGAAAATTCGAACAGATGTTTGAATTATTTTCATTTCTGCCCTACCCTCATGCCATGAGCAAAAAAACCCCAGACCCAATTTCCGAATTGCCCGATGGTCCAGCCGATGAGCATGGCCTTACCACCCGCCAGCTCAAGATCTTGCAGGCGATTAAAAGCGCGGTAACCACCAACGGATATCCGCCTTCTATGCGTGAAATCGGGGCAGCAGCCGGTCTTGCCTCCCCTGCCTCTGTGCAATACCAACTCCAGGCCCTTGAAAAGAAGGGCTTTATCCGTCGCGACCCCACCCGTGGTCGAGCCCTTGAAGTCTTGCTCCCTGGTGAAAACTCCGAATTTGTTGCCCCAGATAAAACCCGCATGATTCCACTGGTTGGTCGCATTGCAGCCGGTGGCCCGATCTTGGCCGAGCAGACGATAGAAGAAACCTTTCCTTTGCCTGAATCCATTGTGGGCCAAGGTGAGTTATTTATGCTCAAAGTTGTGGGCGATTCCATGATCAACGCCGCAATTTGCGATGGAGATTATGTTGTTATTCGCAGTCAAAAAGATTGCAATAAGGGCGAGATCGTTGCGGCCATGATCGATGGCGAAGCGACCGTTAAAACCTTCTCCAAAAAAGATGGCCACATCTGGCTCTTGCCGGCAAATGATGATTTCGCTCCCATAAATGGAGATAACTGTGAGATTCTTGGAAAGGTCACTGCAGTTTTACGAAGCGTTCACTAAGCACCACTTTCATTGAAAGGTCAAGCCATTGCGATTGAGTTACATGGCGATGTTGATCTTCACAATACTTGGCTCGTTCTGGCTTGAGCTAGCGTTAAAAATTGGGGTACTAAGGCGCGTAAAACGCCTATTTATCAGCGTTTTTCCGGTATCCATTATTTTCCTCCTCTGGGATGCTTATGCAATTACATCAGGACACTGGCACTTTGATTCAAAGCAAATTGTTGGTCTCTTTGGTCCTTTTAAGATTCCACTTGAAGAATTCTTATTTTTTATTGTCGTCCCCATCGCATCGATTATGACCATTGAAAGTGTGCGCACCGTAAAGAAGCACTGGGTCGTGGGAGATGAGGAGCAATGACCTACTCGGTGATTGCATGTGTGGCAGTGCTCGCCTCCCTCCTCTTTGATCTCTTTATTGCAAAAACTTCCCTGATAAAGCGGCGCGCTTTTTGGACTTCTTACGCAATCATTTTGCCTTTCCAACTCATCACCAACTGGTGGCTCACTTCTCGCAACATCGTCATGTATAGCGATGGGGCGATCTGGGGCCTTCGAATTGCTAGCGCCCCTCTTGAAGATCTCCTCTTTGGCTTCTCTCTGGTGCTCGCCGTGCTCGCCTCATGGGTCTACTGGGGACGCAAAATCTGAGCGTTTGCTGAGACGATCGATGAATCGCAATCAGGTTATGAATTGCCACTTTTACGCTCAAATCCCTGTTCGGGCATTACTGCTTAGGCGATATGCGAGGGTGACCAAAGAGGCTCCCTCGCCTAGAATTGAGCGTGGCCAGCCCCTTGGAGGATGGCATTAAGCGCGATTCATATATTGAATGTGGGGGTTGTCTGCAAAATGGCAATTCTCTCGAGCTACATCCACGAAAATGTAGAAAAAGTAACGCGCCTTTTTAAGAGTGCAATGAATCCTGGCAAGGTCAACAGGTCCGTCAGAATTCTGGTATCGCAAGCATTAATTCTTGCAACGATGTCGGTTGTCTCGGTGGCCTACGCCCCTCAACTTTTAGAAACTTCAAGTGCAGCACAAAATGCGGAGTGCGTTATCGGTGCAACTGAAGCATGCCCTGCCCAATCGCCGCAAGAAATTTATAACCTCTACGGAACTACCACCGATTCTACTTATTGGATCAACGTCAACGGAACATCGACTCAGGTTTATGCAAAGTTGAACCGAACAGATGATAACGGTGGCTGGGTCTTGCTCATGAAAGGTGTTCGAGGAAGTGCAAATTTTTATTATGCCTCGACCTACTTCACGAGCAACTCGACAACTCTAAATACAACTTCAATGGATACATCAGCAGCCGACGCGAAAATGGGTGTCTATAACAACCTCAGCGTTAAAAAACTCTTAGCGGTATTTAATAATCCGGCAGGTGGAACAGCACTAACGAGCAACGGTGACATTCAAGGCAACTCATTCGGTGGACATGTCTGGCTAGAAACACTTACATCGGTACAAACCGCTTACACGCAATTAACAACGTCAAGACTTCTTAATAACCCCACAACTGGTGCAATTACGACGGCAACAGATTATCGCCTCGTGCCTGCAACTAAGTACTACTCGACAAGCCCAAATACAAACTTAATATTTAGTTACGAAAATCAGATGGGTGCTTACGCTTTCAATAACACGTATTGCACTACCGGAGTATTTAAATCTCGCTGGGGTATCCAGTGGAATGAAAATGGTCCTGCTGACTTTGGTTCTTGCGATGTATTCGGGGGTATCGGACTAGAAAAAGGCGGTACAGGCCTAGCCCAAGGAGATTATTATTATTACAGCGGTAGCGGCGTTGCCACGACGGCCCATGGCGGAATGGGCTTTGAGATCTGGGGAAAAGTTGCCGATCCAGCACTAGCCGCTCCAACAAACGTTTATCAAACCGCCACTTCTGCTACATCTGTCACACTTAACTGGACAGCGCCAGCAGGGTCTCCTACTTCTTACGTTGTCCAATACAAGAAAACATCGGACGCCTCATATGCAAATACATTTGTTGTAACAGCCCAAACCACTGCAAATATCACCGGGCTAACGGCTAATACTCCCTACGATTTCCGAGTCTTTGCTCGTACTGCAACTGACTCTTCATCTGCGGCTGGTGCCATAACGGCTAGTTGCGCATCTGCGGTTCCTGTCACTAGCGGGTTGCTTTCCAATTTCACTGCATGTGGTTACAACGCAACTACTAAAGTTTGGACAAACTCTTATACCGCTTCTGGGACTTCTGGTAACGCAACAGCAACAGGAACTCCAACAGTGGTATCTGTCAGCGCAGATGCATTTGGAAATACTCAAGCGTTCCAAGCAGTGCAAGGCGTAAAGACCGACTCCATTGATTTTGGATCTGCGGCGCTTCCAGGAACGCATACATTATTTACAGTCGCAAGGTATAACCCAGCAACCCCGACAGACTATTCAAATGGTGTGACCAACAGTTCTGTTGGGCGATCTCGAATTTTTACATCAAAAGTTGGCAACTGGCTCTCTGGCTTTTGGGGTGGTTTTTCTGGAGTTGCCTTCCACGGTCAGACTCCGGCATGGCAGACTCCATCTACTGTCGATAACCATCTAAATC
>CAEZZZ010000071.1_pt1 | contig 5433 bp, 4 predicted proteins | sample 7267111 | NCBI WGS metagenome assembly CAEZZZ01 (sample SAMEA6813971, study PRJEB35770) | uncultured Actinomycetes bacterium | biome: Freshwater; feature: Freshwater reservoir; material: water | place: Czech Republic | collected 2016-08-15 | depth 30m m | reverse complement strand
TCAGGAAAGTTAGAAAAGAGATAATCCAATTAAAAAAGACCCGGCTGATAATTCAGCCGGGTCTTTTTTTGATTCTTCGATTACTAGCCGTGCTTGATTCCCCAACGTTCGCGAAGTTGGTCGAAGGACACCGCAATAATCAACAGTGTTCCACGAGCAACTTGTTGCCAGAAAGTATCAACGTTCAATAGAACAAGTCCGTTGTTAAGTACGCCGATAATCAACAGACCAAGAATTGTTCCTGAAATTGTTCCACGACCACCATTTAGGCTTGCACCACCTAGAACGATCGCTGTAATAACCGATAACTCAAGTCCGTTTGCAGCCATTGGAGATGCCGCAGTGAGTTGAGAAGTAAGAATTAAACCAGCCAAAGCTGTAGAAACTCCGGAAAGTACAAAACAAATCAATACCACTCGTGGTGTGCGAATACCCACTAAGCGAGCAGCTGCAGGGTTTGCACCAATGACGTAGAGGCTTCGGCCAAATGTTGTGTACTTCATGACAAATACACCTGCAATGCAGATGACCACGAAGACAATGACGGCTAACGGCAAATTGAGAAATGGACGGAGCAATCCGAGATAGGAAAGCTTTGGAACCATAACGGTTTGTCCGCCACCAATAATGTAACTAAGTCCGCGCAAAATTGCCAAAGTTCCAAGTGTTGTAATTAAAGCATTTACTTGAACTTTCGTAATGAGCAAACCATTCACAACTCCGATGACAATACCAATTATTATTGCGTACAAAATACCTATACCAACGCCCGATGAGTTGATCCAGATTCCGGCAATAGTGCCTGTGAACGCCGCTGCAGAACCAACAGAAAGATCTACTTGAGCGGCAATCAAGAGCATGGTTCCTGGTACGGCGATAATTCCCGCAACAGATACTGCTGAAAGAATATTGATCCAGTTCTCAACGCCCAAGAAGTACTCAGTCGCAAATGAGAAATAGACAATCAGCGCTATAAGAAAAACACTTAAGGCGGCAAGTTCTGGAACTGAGCGGCCAGGTTTTTTCTCTAAATCCCCTGCCTTAACTTCAGTTGATTTTGTCTTCATGTGTGAGCCTTCCCTTATCCGCTAGCAGCTTGAATGATGTCAGAATTATTAATCTTCTTACCTTCGTACTCTGCAACTTTCTTTCCACGTGACATAACGACAACTCGATCTGCCACTTGAATTACCTCTTCATGGTCTGAAGTTGTAATAAGAATGCCGATTTTGTTTTTCTTTGCACTCTCGCGCAAAGTGTTATAAATATCGCGTCGAGCACCAACGTCTACACCTCGAGTTGGTTCAATCAGAACGAGAACTTTGGCATCGCACTCAAACCAACGAGAAAGCAATACTTTCTGCTGGTTTCCACCTGAAAGAGTGGCAATGAGTTGATTAGGATCGTTTCTTGATCTGATTTTTAGTAAGTCGCTCCAACGCAAATATGCCGCGTTCTCTTTAACCTTGGTAATAATGCCTTTAGAGGAATATCGAGGCCACGATGGAACAGCTAAGTTTTCGGCCACTGGACGAACCATGAAAGCGCCTAGGCGCTGACGGTCAGCTGGCAAGAATCCAATAAATGCACGGATTGCATCGATTGGGCTCTTGGGATCAAAAGCTTTCTTATTCAGTGTGATAGTTCCGGTGCGTTCTGGGTGAAGTCCGAAAACGGTTTCGCCTACTTCTTCAGCTCCTGAACCAACTTTTCCGTAAAGGGCTAAAACTTCTCCAGAACGTAAGTTAAATGAAATATCCGAAAAGGCCCTGCCTAGAGACAAATTCGATACCTCTAGAAGAGTTTCTCCCGAATGCATACCAGCTTCAGGATGTGCCACGTTAGCAATCTCGTGACCAATCATGGCCGTAACTAGCTCAGCTCTCGATGCCTTCTTTGCATCGGCTACAAGTGACTGAGAGCCATCTCGAAGTACTTGGACCCTGTCAGCAATGATTCCAACTTCATCAAGACGGTGAGTTATGTAAATCATTCCAACGCCTCTATCACGTAGAGAATTGATGACCTCAAATAATTTATCTGTCTCTGCTGATGAAAGCGCCGCTGTTGGCTCATCTAGAATCAAAACTTTAGCGTTATCGCTAATAGCTCGTGCAATTTCTACGAGTTGGCGCTCACCAATGCGGAGCGTTCCGACAAGACGGGTTGGGTCAATATCAATTCCGAGCATTGCGAGCGCAGACTTTGCACGCTCTTGCATTTTGCTCCAGGAAACTATGCCACCTTTATTGGCCCAGGTGCCCATGGAAATATTCTCGGCAACTGTTAAAAGGGGTGCATCACTTAACTCTTGGAAAATCATTCGGATTCCAAGTGCGCGCGACTTAATGGGATCTAGTGCAGAAAACTCTTTATCGCCAGCATGTACAGACCCTGAATCAGCGACGTAATCGCCAGCCAATATTTTTACAAGGGTTGACTTGCCTGCGCCGTTTTCACCGAGGAGTGCTAAAACTTCCCCTCTTGCGAGGTGGAGGTCCACACCATGGAGGACCTCCACTCCGCCGAAGGATTTACGGATTGCTGACGCTGTCAGCAAAGCCGAATCAGTTGCGAACATGCGTACTTAGCAGTCCGCTGACTTTGGATAGTACTTACCGATGTTGGTCTTATCGATCCATACGTGATTGATAGCAAGAAGAGTAGGAATCTGAATCTTCTTAACTGCCTTGATTAGGTATGGAATACCGATTTCACCGTAGTGCTCTGGGAAGTATGCAGTGTCGCCAGCCCAGTTTGGGTTGTTCATGATTTGGCACCATGAAGTTGGATCTGCACCTTGTCCTGCACCGTACATGTCCTTATCGCGACCCAATTGCTCTGCAGCCTTGAATGCACCAAGAACACTGTCATCGTTCATTGCAAAAACAAGAACTGTCTTTGCGTTTGGAAGAGCAGTTAAAGCATCCTTTGTAGAAGCTTGTGCTTGCTCAATGAATGAAGAGTCAATTGTGTAGAGCTTCTTCAAATCAATTGCTCCGCAAACAGATGCGAAACCTTGCTTCACTCCACCAATACGTGCTTCGTTAACAGCACCTACTCCTGGTGACTCAAGTGCCAAGATTGCATCGTACTTGCAATCGAACTTCTTCTTGATCAAGTTACCAAGTCCAACACCAGTGATAACGCCTGCACGGTTGTTATTTGCTCCCATGAAAGAAGTTTGCTTTGGTGTTTGGTTGATATCGATAGCGATAACTGGAACTTGTGGGCCAGCAGCATAAATAGCTGGGCCAGCAGCAGCACCAAGGTTGAAGTTCAAGTAACCCTGAACACCCTTAACTTTGAATGCTTGTGCGCACTCAAGTGCCTTTGCATCATCAATCTTGGAATCGCAGAACTCAAGCTTTACGCCAGCGATCTTTGCTTGCTTCTTGATTGAATCACTAACAAGCTTTACGAATGGAACTGCATCTCCCAAAGAAATGTAACCTAAGTGAAGACCTTTTCCACTGCCTGGCTTTACTTTCTCAAATTCAACATATTCTGTATTGATTAGTGGTTTTGGTTTAGCAGCTGCCACAGATGAAGTAATACCAATTGGCATTACTAGAGCGGTCAGAGCCAAAGCAATGGTTGTATTTCGTTTAATCTTCTTGTTAAACTCCATGTACTTCTCCCTATCTAGGCGTTGCCAGAAACCTTTCCAGCGAACAGGTGTTATACAAGTCTCAAAAGGGTTGAAAGTCAATAGTGGTCAGAGCGGTTAACTTTTCGGCGTGGCGCAGAAGTAGGGGTGAAAAGTTTGATTAATAACAAAACGTTATACAAAGTTGCTGTAGGTGGTTTCTATTTAGAGTCCAACAGCTTTGTTGGTGGCGAGACCTCTTTATTAGATTTCAAGAACCAAACATTTGCTCAAGGTGAAGAGATTTCCAGGAACAGCGCTGGAAGTGCAAGTGAGTTTGCTGGTGCTTGGGATGTATTAACCCAGGCTGGTTGTGAACTTATACCCACTCTTATTGCCTATTCATCACCTCGTCCACCTATGACCAAAGAAGCTCTCGACACAATTACCGAAACAATTCTTCAGGCGATTCCAATAGATGTAGATGGCGTGTATCTGATGTTGCACGGCTCGGCTTGGGCTCATCATGAAGACGACCCAGAAGGCGTCTTGCTAACAAAGATTCGCCAAAAGATTGGGCCAAATAAATTTATTGCAATCAGTCTTGATCTTCATGCTTATTTTACAGAACAGATGTTAAAGGCAGTTGACATAGTTTCTGCATATAAAACTTGTCCGCATTTAGATTTGTATGAAACAGGTGCGCGTTCTGCAGAAATACTTGTACAAGCGTTACGGGGCGAAGTTAAACCTAAAACGGTTATGGCAATTGCACCAATGATTACACCACCAGAACATCACGACCATAATCGTGCGCCGTTCAAAACGCTGATGGATGCCACAAGAAAAACACAGAGCGGTAAAGTTTTAATTGCATCTCTCCTTGCAACACAACCTTGGCTCAACGTTCCCGAGTTAACTTGGAAAGCAATCATTACCGTTGATGGAGATGTTGAATACGGTCAAAAACAAGCTCAGGAATTAATTGACCAAGCGTGGGCTTTGCGTAAAGAATTTCTATCAGTCACTGCGAAGCCAGTTGCTATTGCTTTTGAAGAAGCGCTTGCTATGGGTACCCCCACTGTTATTGCTGATATGGGAGATGCAACAAATGGTGGGTCGTTAGGAGATAGCACTGAGGTACTGAGAGTTGCGCTTGCGTCCAAGAGCTCGGGATCAGTTGCGGTTTCTATTACCGAGCCTAAAGCGGTGCTTATATGTGAAAAATCAGTTGGGCAAAAGGTCCAATTAACCATAGGTTCTGGACAGCCAGGTAGTTATAACGAAAAAGTTTTGGTGAATGCAAAAGTAATTGCAACTGCAAATAAGAAAATTTCCTATACGCACCCGGCAGCCCTTGATGTTGTAGATGATCCCGGTCTGTCTGCGCTCATTGAGGTAGATCACCCAACTATAGAAATTTATATTGTTCTACATTCACAACCTGTGCGCGTAATCGATCCAGTGATTTATGAACTCTTTGATTTAAAGGTTGGTGAGATTGGAGTATTGCAAGGGAAATCTCATGTTTCCTTTATACCTGGATTTGCAAGAATTACTCCGCGATACGTGTTGGCAGATACGTTAGGACCAACTGCTGCAAATCTTCCATCACTGCCATTTACAAAACGAATGAAACCTTTATATCCGTTTGAGGATATCTAAAGTTTTTTAAGTATTGCTCTTAACTCTTCACCGATTTTCTTACTTGCATCACGAGCATCTTTAAGAAAACCTTGCATCAACATGAATCCATGAATGACGCCCTCGTACCGATGCAAGACAACGGAATTTCCTGCGCTCTTCAATCTCTTTGCAAGCTCTTCACCTTCATCGCGTAATGG
>CAEZZZ010000065.1_pt1 | contig 5708 bp, 2 predicted proteins | sample 7267111 | NCBI WGS metagenome assembly CAEZZZ01 (sample SAMEA6813971, study PRJEB35770) | uncultured Actinomycetes bacterium | biome: Freshwater; feature: Freshwater reservoir; material: water | place: Czech Republic | collected 2016-08-15 | depth 30m m | reverse complement strand
TCAATTTCTGAAATATCAACCAACCAAGAAATGGCGCGCGAGATTCCTTCAGAAGCGAACAGTTCTCTCTGCAAGCGAAGCGACTCTCTTGCTTGCGGGAAATCTCCCTTTGTCAGGGAAATCTTGATGAGCCCGCTGTCGGCGGTTAAGTACCATGGCCATTGCCCCGCTTTCCCTGCCATTTCTTTAAGGATTTCTAGGTGCTCAATAGCCTCATCTAGCCTAGAGAATTCTTCATAACATTTGGCAAGAACAAGATGTACTTCATATGGCGCAGAAACGCCTCTGAAATTTCTTTCTTGTGCTTGCGCCAGCGCCAACTGAGCTAACTCACATGCTTGGTAATAGTGCCCTTCTGTATAAAGACTCATCGCTTGCATTGCATTGAGGGTAAATGGGACTCCCATTGCTAAACCTGACGTAGCAAACTCTTGAGCACTTTCTAAATACTTTTTGAGAGCATCTGAGTCTTCACAGATAAGCGCCTTATTGGCTAAAAGCCTGAGTACCGCAATTTTGTCAGAATTCTCTAAGTCGCCGGTTTGGACGGGGTTAGCCAACATTTCTGTAAAAATTTCATCCATTTGCAAAAGATTTCCTCGTGCAAATTCGACGTACAGCATTGCTGAATGTGCAATCCTCTTAAGGAAATCACCTATCTCGCTCTCCTTAGCTCGAAGCATGAGTGATTGAGATTTTGCTTCTGCAAGGCGGTAATCAAGATTGGTGAGGTGTCCCATGATTTCCACTGTTTCGCGCATTAAAAGCCCCTGCGGGCTTTCATCACCTGCAAATCGAGCCCAGCGTAAGAGTTGTTCCCCTTGACCAGTTGCAACCATTTCACGTGCAAATGCACGCAATAGCTCATTCATTCTCACGTAGTCATTGGTCATATACGCCTGATCCAAAGCGGCGGACATGTCATCGCGTTGCAAGAAATGATCAACAAGTGATTTATGGAGATCAGTCCTATCAATTTTCCGCGAGGCGGCAATTTGGTTGATGACTTCTCTCATGATCGGATGAAATTCATATTTAGAAGTCGATTCACCTGCTGTTGAGAGGTAGATGCCTTCTGCAACAAGCTTATTAAGAAACTGTTGAGAATAACTCTTGCCCAAGATTAATTGAGCAGTATCTAGATCAAATTCTTTCAGGGTAGCTAATGCTATTAATTGGCCTTGCTCCTCCGAAGATAGCAATTCAAAAGTTTCTTTGACGAGAAGGTGTAGTGGATCTTTATCAGAAGAAACCCTCAGTGCAAAATTTGTTTGGCGGGCTCCCTTAGCCAAATTCTTTGCCAGCATCTGAATTGCTACTGGCCATCCTCCAGCTAGGTCAAGTATTGCTTTCACTTCAGGATCTTGAATATCTAATTTCTTCTGTTCTGCAATCACACTAATTTCATGGTTTGAAAATTTAAGATCTGCCGCGGTTATGAGATTGAGATCGCCAGCCTGAGCAAAACGTGAGTATGAAATTAACGGTGCGGTTCTCCGAATAACAATCAGATGTAAATTATCTGGTATCAAATCCAACATGAATTGAGCCAGCGGATTTGAATCACCGGAGTTTACTTGTCCATTGTCCAAGACAAAGGTAATCTCTTCCTGGAGGTTCTCAATATCCTTAAAGAATTTCCTAAAATCTTCTCTGGAGTCTCCTTGTGAAGTGCTTTGATACCACGGCGCGAAATCCGGAAATACATTTCGGACTGCTTGAAAAACTACGTTCTTAAAAAATGAAATCTCTTCATCGCCTCCAGCTGTTGCCCAAATAGTTTTGCTGCTATTTGATTTTGCCCACTCGGCAATCAGCGAAGTTTTCCCATAACCGGCAGGTGCAATAACTAATGTGGCGCCCTTGCCTTGTGGCCCGATGAGTGAGAACAACTCTTTACGTGAGAGAAAATTGCGAGGTATAGCTGGCACCACCGTTTGGGAGAGGTTGATTCCAGGGAGTACATCGCCCTCACCCGAATATATTTTTTGCGCGCTCACCTGCTAAGGGTGATACAAAAGTGCGAAAAAGAAAAGAGAAAATCACCCCACTAGGGTGAGAGCTAAGGGCTAGAAAAGTGAAGGGCCCACAGGCGTTTGCCCATGAGCCCTCCATCATTGATAGTTCTAGGAGTTAGCTGCAACCAGAGGTGTTACCGCAACCTTCGCAGACATAGCAGGCACCTGATGCACGCATCTTGACTCCGCATGTCATACACAGTGGAGCATCAGATTTAATACCTGAAATTGCTTCAAGTAGTTCAGTGGATGATCCGAAAGTAATGGGCGCAGATTCGATTGCTACCGCTACTGGTTTGGCCGGCGCTTTAGCAACAGGTGCAACAGGAGTTTCTGTGCGATCAAACTCATCGAGTTCGTCGACAACATCTTCTGTGTACTGACCTGTTTCAAGGGCGCGTGCGCGCTCTGAAGCGGTGTAAAGGCCAATGCCTGAACGTGCTTCAAATGGCAAGTAATCAAGTGCTAGACGGCGGAAGATGTAATCCATCATGGATTGCGCAATGCGAATGTCAGCATCATCTGTCATTCCACTTGGCTCAAATCGCAAGTTAGTAAATTTCTCAACAAATGTTTGTAGAGGAACTCCGTATTGCAAACCAATGGATACGGCGATCGAGAATGCATCCATAACACCGGCAAGAGTTGAACCTTGCTTGCCAAGCTTTAGGAATACTTCGCCAAGTGCGCCATCTGCGTACGCACCTGAGGTCATGTAACCCTCAGCGCCTCCAACAGAGAACGATGTTGTCATCGATGGACGTGACTTAGGCAAGCGCTTACGCACTGCTACAGCTGGCGCTGATGCAACTGGTGTATCTGTTTTTGCAGCTTTGCCATCAGAGAGTGGTTGTCCAACTTTGCAATTGTCGCGATACACGGCAAGTGCCTTAAGTCCGAGTTTCCAACCTTCGTAATAAACCTCTTCTACTTCTTCAACAGTTGCCTCTGCTGGCAAGTTCACTGTCTTTGAAATTGCACCCGACAAGAATGGCTGGCATGCAGCCATCATGCGAACGTGGCCCATTGGCGCGATCGAACGTGCACCTAGTGCGCAGTCAAAGACGTCGTAATGCTCTGGCTTGAGGCCAGGTGCGTCGATGACATGGCCCTTTGCCGCGATGAATTCGACAATGGCTTCAATGGTTTCTTCGGTGTAACCAAGTTTGCGAAGTGCTGCAGGAACTGTCTGGTTAACGATCTGCATGGATCCGCCACCGACAAGTTTTTTGAACTTAACGAGTGAGAAATCAGGCTCGATACCTGTTGTATCGCAATCCATCATCAAACCAATGGTTCCTGTTGGTGCAAGAACTGAAATCTGGGCGTTGCGCCAGCCGTTCTTCTCACCTGTTGTCAGGCATGAATCCCACGCCTTATTTGCTTCTGTCCAGACATCGCGATCAAGTGTTGTCATGGATTTAGCAGATGACGACGCTGCTGCATGTTTGCGCATAACGCGAGCATGTGGAGCAGAGTTGCGAGCAAATCCTTCGTATGGTCCAACAATTGCTGCAAGTTCTGCAGAGCGCTTGTATGTAATTCCACTCATGAGTGAAGTGATTGCGCCAGCAAGGGCCCGTCCACCATCTGAGTCGTATGCAAGACCTGATGCCATAAGGAGTGCACCCAAGTTTGCATAGCCGATTCCGAGTTGGCGATAAGCACGTGTTGTGTCACCGATTGCTTCAGTTGGGAAATCTGCAAAACAGATGGAGATATCCATGGCAGTAATGATCATCTCTGCTGCGCGACCAAAAGTCTTTGCATCAAATGAACCATCTGATTTAAGGAACTTCATCAAGTTAATTGAAGCTAAGTTGCACGATGAGTTATCAAGTGACATGTACTCAGAGCAAGGGTTGGAAGCGTTAATGCGTCCGGTCTCTGGGTTGGTGTGCCAGTCATTGATGGTGTCGTCGTACTGAATTCCAGGATCGGCGCACGCCCATGCCGCTTCTGCCATCTTGCGAAAGAGTTTGCGTGCATCAACTGTTTCAATGATTTCACCTGTTGAGCGAGCCTTGAGACCAAATTGAGTTCCGCCTTCAAAGGCGCGCATGAAATCATCGCTGACGCGCACTGAGTTGTTTGCGTTTTGGTATTGCACAGAGATGATGTCTTTGCCACCAAGGTCCATGTCAAAGCCAGCATCGCGAAGTGCGCGAATCTTGTTCTCTTCGTTAACTTTTGTCTCAATAAACTCTTCGATATCTGGATGATCAACATCGAGAACAACCATCTTTGCAGCTCTACGAGTTGCTCCACCTGATTTGATTGTGCCAGCAGAGGCATCTGCGCCACGCATAAAGGAGACTGGGCCAGAGGCTGTTCCGCCTGATTTAAGCAGTTCTTTTGACGAACGAATTCGGGACAAGTTAAGTCCTGCGCCAGATCCGCCCTTGAAAATCATTCCTTCTTCGCGATACCAGTTAAGGATTGAATCCATAGTGTCGTCGACAGAGAGAATAAAACATGCACTTACTTGTTGAGGAGCTGCAGTACCCACGTTAAACCAAACAGGTGAGTTGAAAGAGAAAATTTGGTGCAACAACATGTGGGTGAGTTCGTGTTCGAAAATTTCGGCGTCAGCATCTGATGCAAAGTAACCATTTTCTTTTCCGGCTTTTGCATATGTCAATACAACGCGGTCAATTACTTGTTTCAACGACCATTCGCGATTTTCAGCACCAACTGCTCCACGGAAATATTTTGTAGTAACGATCATGGATGCGTTGACGGACCATGAATCTGGATACTCGACGCCGTGTTGTTCGAAAACAATCTCGCCACTCTTCCAGTTGGTTTGTACGACATCTCGACGCTCCCACGTCACTTCGTCATATGGGTGTACTCCAGCTTTTGTGTAAATCCGCTCGAGTGTTAAACCCTTGCCTGACTTAGTGGTGGACTTGCCTGGTCGATTGATGACCGTCTCTGACATCTGTTATTCCCCTAGTTCTTTTAAGTAGTTCGTCGTTATTCGTTGTTGTTTTTATTATTTTTGTTTTTAGCGGGTCTTTGCTAGGGAATTTTCCTGCGTTTTATTTACTGGGGTAGTACTCGATGGCACAGCTCGCAATAAAGCGATCTCGCCTTCGAAATCTTCAAGGGAGTTAAAGTTACGGTAAACCGAGGCATAACGCAGGTAGGCAACCTCATCGAGTTCGCGAAGAGGAGCCAAAATAGCCAAGCCCACTTCTTGGGCTTCGATTTCTGCCTGACCTGATGCGCGAAGAGTTTCTTCTACGCGCTGGGCCAAAAGTGCTAAATCATCGTTATTGACGGGACGTCCCTGACAAGCTTTTCCAACGCCTGCAATCACTTTCTCGCGACTAAAAGGTTCCGTGGCGCCAGAGCGCTTGATGATGTTGAGCAATGTTGTCTCTTGGGTTGAAAAGCGAGCGCCACATTCTGGGCATTCGCGACGGCGGCGAATTTGGGTTCCATCTTCGACAGGACGTGAGTCAACGACGCGCGAATCATCGTGTCGGCAAAATGGGCAGATCATCCGGCGTGTCATCCTTTCTTCTCGTCCTACGGGGTGTATTGGCGCTTTCGATACATTCTCTACAAAGGCTCAAAAACCACTATGTATGGAACTATATCGCGCTTTTACCCCTACATCTAGTAGGAACTGTAAAGGAGGTCTTGAGGCTTTACCTGCATTGGCCAGATGAATTCTTCTAG
>CAEZZZ010000049.1_pt1 | contig 8062 bp, 9 predicted proteins | sample 7267111 | NCBI WGS metagenome assembly CAEZZZ01 (sample SAMEA6813971, study PRJEB35770) | uncultured Actinomycetes bacterium | biome: Freshwater; feature: Freshwater reservoir; material: water | place: Czech Republic | collected 2016-08-15 | depth 30m m | reverse complement strand
TGCGTTTCATGCACGGCAGATTACACGGGAGAGGGGTGAAAATCTATGAAGCTAGTGGTGCTCTATGGCCTTTATGTCATCGGCATCAGGTTTTGCAACCTGTTCTACCGTAGCAACACTCATCCGCTTAAGCAGTCGGTTCTTCAATCCGCCTGGACGTCGGACTCCATGTGAGTCATGGGAATTGAGTTCCAACGCAGGGATCTGTTCATGTTGCGTAAGGGTCCATGTTTTCTCTGCTGAGAGCGGTTCATGAACTTCAACGAACTCACCGTGAGGCAAGAGTAGTAAGCGGCCCGATTCGGTTCCGTGTAGAACCAAATCGCGATCTGCTCTTTGCAGAGATAGACATAGCCGTTTTGTAATGACAAATGCAATCGGTGGTAGTACAAGAATTCCAATACGGCTAAACCACATGATCTGATTAATAGTGAGAGAGAAGTGCGTGGCAATAATGTCGTTTCCGCCATTAAGTAAAGTAACCAGAATGAATGTTAGAGACATTGCACCCAATGCAGTGCGGTTTGGTGCGTTGCGTGGACGATCAAGGAGATGATGCTCACGTTTGTCACCAGTCATCCAGCTTTCAAGGAATGGATACAGAGCCATGCCAGTGAAAAGAATTCCAGGAACAATCAATCCTGGGATAAGAATGTTCCATGAGATGGTGTGACCAAAGGCGTGCGTTTCTAGTGGAGGTGACATTCTCACTAAGCCATCGAGCCATCCCATGTACCAATCGGGTTGAGATCCGGCAGAGATTTGTGCAGGGGTGTACGGACCGTAGAGCCAAATCGGGTTAATTGATGCAACCGCAGAAAGAAATGCAACGACACCAAATACAACGAAGAAAAATCCGCCGGCCTTTGCCATGTAAACAGGCATCAGTGGATATCCCACTACATTCTTTTCAGTGCGCCCAGGACCAGGGAATTGTGTGTGCTTCTGATACCAAACCAACATCAAGTGCACTGTTATGAGTGCGAGGAAAATTCCAGGTAGCAAGAGAACATGCACCGTAAAAATGCGAGGAATAAAAGCTTCCCCGGGGAAAGCGCCACCAAATGCGAAAAACGCCAAATAGGTTCCAACCACGGGTATCGCTTGCAAAATGGCTTCAGCAATACGAATACCTGTACCTGAGAGAAGATCATCAGGCAATGAATACCCGAGGAAGCCTTCAACGATTCCCAGAGTGACAAGTCCAACGCCAATTAACCAGTTGAATTCACGCGGTTTACGGAACGCTCCCGTAAAGAAAACACGAAGCAAGTGAGCAATGATTGCAACCATAAATAGAAGTGCTGCCCAGTGATGAATCTGTCGCATCAGTAATCCGCCGCGAATATCAAAGGAGATATGCAGAGTTGACGCGTAGGCCGCCGACATCTTGACTCCGCTAAGAGGCTGGTAGTCACCTTCGTAGAGAACTTCGCGCTGGGATGGGTCGAACCAAAAAGTAAGAAATGTTCCAGACAACAGCAAGATGATGAATGAATACAGCGCTACTTCACCAAGCATGAATGACCAGTGGTCTGGGAAAACTTTAGTGAGGTTCTTCTTCATCCATGCAGCTGCGCCAGTGCGCTCATCTACATAGTTGGCAACATTGCCAAGTGCTCTCTCACTTGCTGTCATGATGAACGCTCCCAAAAACTAGGACCAACTGGTTCAGTGAATGGTTGTTGAGCTATCAAGTAGCCCTCGCTATCCACGGTAATTGCCAATTGTGGCAATGGGCGAGCAGCTGGTCCAAAAATAACTTTGGCAGCTTGTGGCACATCAAATGTTGATTGATGGCAAGGGCAGAGAAGATGTTTTGTTTGCTGTTCATATAAAGCCACCGCGCAACCCATGTGTGAACAAATTTTTGAAAAGGCAATGATTCCCTCATGCGTCCAAGAAAGGCGTTCGGGGGATAGGCGAAATTCTTCAGGCTTAAGGCGGATAAGCAAAACGGCATCTTTGCCAATGCTATTGAGAGTTCGTTCAACTCCCGCTCCCAATTCGGGGAGCACCTGCGCAACAGCGCCCACTTCAAGGTCTGTAGCTTTGATTGGGCGATCGCCTGGATCAGTTAAAAGACGAACACCTTTTGCCCAACTGGTGGTTTCCAATTGTTTCGCTGGTAGCGGGCCAAGGTCGCGCAACAAAAGCACAGGTGAAAGACCTATGAGTCCAAGGGAAAGACCAAGGGATCGCTTGATAAGAGAACGACGGCCAAGTCCTGCAGCACCCGCGCGTTCTTTAACAGTGGCCACAAAATCGTCACGATCTTCTTTTGGAGAACGGAATTCATGACGATGAGCAACTACCTCGTTATCAGGCATCAAGGTTTTGGCCCAATGAATTGCACCGAGCCCTATGAATAACAAGGAGAAAGTGAGTCCGAGTCCAAGCAGGAGCTGATGGGTATTTGTTGATCCAAGAATTGGAACAAATACAAAACTTGTCAGTGGAACGAAAATGTAAGAATAAATAAAGAGAATTGTTCCTAGTGCTGAAAAAACAAAGTACAGGGCAACTTGACGCTCTGCCTTCTTTTCTGCAACAGGATCAATGTCTGTAGTTCTGTGCTGATGTTCAGGTAGCCCTGGATCAGAAAGACGATCGATTTCGTTTGACATGTTCTATCTCGCTTTCGTCGTCAACCAGACTGCAATACCTATGAGCAGTCCGATTCCAAGTGTCCAGATGAGTAAACCTTCTGTTACGGGACCAACGCGACCTAGGGCTGTTCCACCTAACGCTGGTTCTACTTCTGCGGCTTTAAGAAACTTAATGATGGAGAGCTTTTCTTGCGGAGTAATAATTTTGTCGGAAAAAACTGGCATTGATTGCGGGCCGACAATCATCGCTTCGTACATTGTCACAGGATCTACACCCATAAGTGTTGGTGCGTATTTTCCTTGGCTTAGTGCTCCACCTTGTCCGGAAAAGTTGTGACACATGGCGCAGTTTGTTCTAAAGAGTTCGCCACCTTGTGCAGTGTTGCCATCGCGTTCGTACGTCAAAAGTTCCGCACCGGGAATCGCTGGTCCAGGTGCCAGTGAGGCTACGTATTCTGCGAGCGCTGCAACTTGTTCGGGCGTGTAAGCAGGCTTCTTGCGCATTGCTTGCACTGTCATGTCAGCCATTGGCATTCTTCCTGTACCAACTTGAAAATCTACTGATGCAGCTCCAACACCGATAAGTGATGGCGCTATGGACCCACCTTCTGCGTTGAGGCCATGGCATGAAGAGCAACCTTTGAGAAATAGTTGACGCCCAGCATCGATTGCGGTTGAACGTGAAAAAGTAGTTGTTGAACGATGTGTGCTTGCACTTGCCACTGAAAATGAAGTACCAATTATAAATAAAGCGAATGTGAGTAAGAGAGGTCCCGCGTAGCGGTGTTTACGGTATCGCGATAGTCGCTTCACTGTGACGTTTCCCCTTATTTGATTAAGTAAATGGCTGAGAACAAAGCAATCCAAACAACATCAACAAAGTGCCAGTAGTAGGAAACGACAATTGCGGTAGTTGCCTGGCTATGTGTAAAACGTCGTGCCTTCTTTACCCTGAGCAGAACTATTAAGAAAGCAATAAGCCCGCCGGTGACGTGTAAACCGTGGAAACCTGTAGTGAGGTAAAAAACTGACCCATATGCCCTGGACGAGATAGTCAAACCTTCATGAACCAATTTGAGATATTCGTAAGCTTGGCCACCAACGAAGAACGCGCCCATTAAGAATGTTAAAACGAACCATTCCATCATTCCCCATTTGGCGAATTTGAAAATCGAACTCGTGCGCTTAAATTGAAAACGTTCCGCTGCAAAAACTCCGAACTGACAGGTGACGGATGAAAGAACAAGAACGGTCGTGTTGATAGATGCGAATTGGATGTTCAGCATCTCGGTAGATTTCAACCATTCAAGCGGACCTTGTACTGCGCGAGTGGTGAAGTACATTGCAAATAACGCTGCGAAAAACATCAACTCACTGGATAGCCAGACGATTGTTCCTACGGCTACTAGGTTCGGCCTGTTGATCTTGGGAGTAGAAATGGTTGCGCTCGACATGGGGGAGATTATTCCCGTAATCGGCGCTGAGTGGTAATTCCGACCGACCTAATATTTCACGCGCCTTGCCATTATGGGGTGAAACAGGTCACTTGGGGTGGTTGCGAATTTGTCTATCGTGACGAAACCCATCTCGGGTCGTTAGACTTGCCATATGACGCAACGCCCACTCCACATCGTGGTCTATTCCGATGACAGTTCTGTCCGCCAGAGCATCATTGCCGGCCTTGGAAAGCAAGTTGCTACCGATTTACCTGTCCATGAAATTCATGAATTCGCAACAGGCAAGGCCCTTCGATTATTCATTGATCGCAAAGGTCAAGATGGAAAACTCAAAGCTGATCTTTTTATATTAGATGCCGAAGCCGTCCCAGAAGGTGGAATGGGGATTTCCCGCCAACTCAAAGATGAAGTTTTCGAATGTCCACCAGTGCTTCTCATTACTGCTCGCGCCGACGATGCATGGCTTGCCACGTGGTCTCGGGCCGAAGCTTTCGTGATGCACCCAGTTGACCCCTTTACGTTGGCGTCAACGGTTGAGGCACTCTTGCGTGCGCGTTCTCTTTCTATCGCCTAACCAACTTCTATGGCCAAAACACCGATCTGGCCGGAAATTTTGCTCCTGCTTTGGGCGAAAGTAGATCTCACTCTTGAACAGAGCCAATGGGCCATGCGTGAAATTTTGGATGGCAATGCTGAAATTGAAAACGTAAAAGCATTTCTTCTCGCTCTAAAGGAAAAAGGTGAATCGGCGCAAGAAGTTGAATCTTTTGTTGCGCAGATGATTGCACATTGCTCACCAATATTGATTACAGAGCGTGCTGTTGACACCGTTGGCACTGGCGGCGATGGTGCGCACACAATCAACATCTCCACCACCGCTGCAATCATCGCCGCTGCAGCTGGTGCTCGCGTTGTCAAACATGGCAACCGTGCAGCTTCATCAAAATCAGGCTCTGCCGATCTTTTAGAAGCGCTTGGAATCGCAATCACTTTAGATGGCGATGGAGTTGCTAGGTGCGTGGAGGAAATCGGTATTGGATTTTGTTTTGCACCAATTTTTCACCCTGCAATGCGCTTTGCGGGGCCTGCTCGTAAAGAACTAGGCGTTCCAACAATATTTAACATTTTGGGGCCTCTGGCCAACCCAGCGCAACCAAAAGCAATGGCAGTTGGAGTTGCAAACGCTGGCGTTCATCAACTGATGGCCCAGGTTTTGGCAGATCGCGGCGTTGAAGGTTTTGTGTTCAGAGGCGATGACGGTTTAGATGAAATTACTCTGGGGACAACAACGACAGTGCTCACAATTTCTGGTGGAAAATTTTCAAAGAATTCTTTGGATCCTCTGGATTTTGCGATTGACCGAGCCCCTGTATCAGCACTTGTTGGGGGAGACGCTAAAGAGAATGCGGAAATAACTAAAGCAATATTTGCAGGAGAACGTGGTGCGCCAAGGGATGCCGTTGTTCTCAATGCCGCCGCAGCAATTGCTGCGTATGAGGGATTAACGAATTTATCTCTCAACGAAAGAATTGAAGCAGGAATAGAGAAAGCAATACAGGCCATTGATAGCGGTAAAGCAACAACGCTCCTTAATCAATGGGTGGCTTTGTCCCAACAGATTTCGGCCTCTTAAATTTCATAGTTTCCTTAAGGGTAGTTACCCCGTGAGATCCCAGCCGATCAAAGAGTCCGTGTAGTACATCTACTGTTGCTCGAGCATCATCTAAGGCTCTGTGATTTGGTGCCACGGTTGTATTGAAAAACTGCGCCAAGGTGCCGAGTTTGCAGTTAGGAACTTCGTCGTAGCTGAGCACCTGTCGAGCCAATCGCACAGTATCTATAACAAGATATTCAGGCCAATCGTGATTGGTGGCAACTGCAGCAGATTTTAAAAACCCCAAGTCAAAAGGTGAGTTATGTGCAACAAGAACAGTTGTTAACGGGTCTCCCAAGAAATGTAGGAAATCCGGGAATACTTCATGAATGCTTGGAGCTTCCTCGAGCATCGAGTCACTAATACCTGTAAGTGATGTAATAAATTCAGGAAGCAAATGTCCAGGATTGATAAACGTCCTAAATTCTTCAATGACGGCCCCACCTTGAACTTTGACAGCGCCAATTTCTGTGATTCCCACCGTTGTTGATGGTTGTCCGCCTGAAGTCTCTAAATCGAGGACGACGAAAGTTGTTTCAAAGAGAGTTTTTGATTCAACGCCTATGTCATCTTTCATAGGGAAAGATTAGGCGACAGCACAGACACGGGACATGTAGCGTTAATTCGAACCAAGAGCGGATTGATTTTTGCTTCGTGCAGATAGCGCCCATAAAACGCAGAGCACTACTCCCACAGCGGTCAAAAGGGTAAGAGCACTCACTTTTTCTTTCAACAGCAAAACTGCCCAACCCAAAGTAAAGAGCGCTTGCAGTTGTTGAACTTGAGATCCACGTGCAGTTCCAACATCTCTCAATCCTCGATACCAAGCAAAGAAGCCCAGGTACATCGATGAGATACCAATCATGATTAATCCAAATACACCGTGAAAAGTCACGGGATGGTCGTTGTGTGTTCGCAGCCAAATGATCACACTGCTCACTATGCAGACAGGTAACGTGTAAATCACTACCCAAGAAATAACTTGCCAACCGGGCATAATTTTCGTTAGCTCAGCCCCCTCGACATAACAATAAGAAGAAGCAAGAACTGCGATAAGGGTAAGAACATCAGCGCTGAGATTTGTATGAAGATCGCCACCTCGTGTCACAGCAAAGAGCACAAGCATCGCCGTTCCGCACAAGGAAGCAAACCAAAATTGCAATGGCACATGTTTTCTCGTTTTGATAACCGCCATGATGGCTGTAACAAGAGGCATGATTGATGCGATAACTGCAACATGGGTTGCTGTTGTTCTTTGCAAAGCTAAAGCAATAAATATGGGCCATCCAAAGACGGCGCCTATTGCCGTAAAGATCATCGGCCTTACATAGTCACGCGGGACGCGAGGAATCTTGAGGTAGGCAAAAACAGGAATAGCAACACAGCACGCAATGATGGGACGAGCCGTGGCAGTCAGAAAAGGATCGAAACTTTCCAACGCCCACTTAGTCATCGGAAGGGATAGGGAAAAGAGAAAAACCCCAAGGAGCGCAAAGAGAAGTCCGCTTCGCTCTTTTGCGCTCAAATGCATTGCGCCAATATAACTGAAGCACAGCGCCAAATGGCCGAATTCTTGAGCGCTGATTATTATGAGCGCATGCGCACATCAACGTTAAAGACGTTTCTTTGGTTTAACAACAATTTGGAAGAGGCTCTTAATTTCTATAAGGCAACTTTTCGCGATGTTGTCATTCATGATTCTGGACGCCCTGAAGCAGACGGTAAATTGATGACAGCATCGTTTTCGATTTACGGTCACGAATTAGTGGGGATGGGTTGGCCAGGTGGTCCTGAATTCAATAACTCCATTTCACTTGCGATCTCCTGCGATGGTCAGGCAGAGACCGATCGTTTATGGGATGCCATTACAAAGGATGGCGTGGAAGGTCAATGCGGGTGGTGTGTAGATCCATTTGGGGTGAGTTGGCAAATTAGCCCTAAGCAGATGCAAGAGCATCTAGGTAATTCCGATCCAGATAAAGCGTCTTATGCATGGGCCGCCATGCGCGGAATGAAGAAGATCGTAATTGCGGATTTGTATCAATAATTTAGTAAGAATCTTTATCAACCATAAAGGAGCAGTACATGGACGTTGTAACAGATCGCCTCTTTAGACATATGGCTTGGGCCAATCAATGTGTATTCGATTTAGTTTCACAACGACCAGATGCTGACCTAAAGCTCTGTGCTCCAAATGATGATTGGAGCGTTGGCGAGATATTGGAACATCTCACCGCTTGCCGTTACGCAGATCTACTCGATGAGTTAGGAATGACGGATACGCAACCACCCACGAATAGGGAAGAGGTAATTGCTTTAGGCAAGCTATCTGCAACATTTGA
>CAEZZZ010000044.1_pt1 | contig 8338 bp, 7 predicted proteins | sample 7267111 | NCBI WGS metagenome assembly CAEZZZ01 (sample SAMEA6813971, study PRJEB35770) | uncultured Actinomycetes bacterium | biome: Freshwater; feature: Freshwater reservoir; material: water | place: Czech Republic | collected 2016-08-15 | depth 30m m | reverse complement strand
CCATCACGACGCATAAATTCTGAAATTGCGGGCTCTAGGAGTGAGAAATCAGCACGAATCTTCGCCATCGTTTCCGGATGCTTAAGTAAGACATACCAAAAATTTGCAAGTGTGCGGTCTGTAGTTTCTCCACCAGCTACAAGCAACAAACTAATGAAAGATGCAATCTCCTGTCGAGAAAGTGATTGTCCATCTTCACTTCGCCCTTGTGTAATTCCAGTGATGAGGTCACTTCTTGGAGATTGAATTCGATCAGTAATAATCTGGTCAATTTGAAGTGCAAACTCTTCGTGTTTGGCCTTGCCCTGGGATTTCTCCGGTTCTGTGCCAGCAAGGGCCTCAAAGACTTTAATAGTTACGTCATACAAATATGAATCATAACTATCAGGCATTCCTAGCATTGTTGCAATTACTTTTAATGGCAATGGTGACGTAATTGATTTCATCGCATCAAATGTTCCATTAGTAGGAAGTTTTTCAAGAAGGCGATCAATAACACCATCAATTAATGGCTGATAATCGTTTTCAAGTCTTTTTCCCACCATCACCGGGGCAACAATTGAACGGCGGATGTCGTGATCCTTGCCGTCCATTTGCACCATCGTTTGCCCAATAACATCTCCGAATCGAGAGTAGGGTTTTGCAGAATAGATGGCGTGATTTCGGAAAACTTCTGCAGCATCGTCATACCTTGTTATTAGCCAACGATTATCTATAGTGTCATGAAAAATAGGATGCTCGTGACGCATCTGTTCCCAAATAGGAAAAGGGTCATTGAAATAATTTTGGTCATGAAGTTGTTCAGAAGAAAACGTGGTCATTTTTTTGAGATCCCTTCCAAGAATTCATAAACTTCAGTTGAATCCACACCAGGAAAAGTACCAGGAGGTAATGCAGCAAGTAAGTGTGAATGTGCATGTGCACTTGGCCATGCAAACCCTGCCCATTTCTCTTGAAGAGATGCCAGGGGTTCACGACAACATTTTGGATCGGGACACGTTGACTTACTTCGATTCTTAGTTTCTCTCCCACGAAACCATTTTGTATCAGCAAATTTAACTCCAACAGAAATTGAATACGAACCACTCGATGTTCGCTCTGACTGAGCAGAGGACCAATAAGTACCAGAAGGAGTGTCTGTGTACTGCCAATACGTGGCCCCAGGTGTGCCTTCGCTAAAGCAGGTTCTAGCCGCCCAACTACGGCAAGCGACCTGTCCTTCAATGCTTCCAAGCGAGTCTGCAGGAAGGGGAAGGTTGTCATTTTCGTAAGCTTTATAAATTGTTCCGGTCTCGTGAACCCGCAAAAAGTGCACCTGTAAACCTAGATGTTCAGTGGCTAAGTTAGTAAATCTATGTGCGGCAGTTTCGTAAGAAACCGAATATGCATCTCGTAGGTCTTCAATCGCTATATAACGACCCTGTTTCGCCCTTTCCAATAGAGGCACAGCGGAACTTTCCGAAATTAAAAGAGCCGCTGCAAAGTAATTAACCTCAACACGTTGCCGTAAAAAATCAGCAAAATTTGTTGGAGGCTGGTGTTGAAGAACTTGATGCCCAAGCGCCTGCAAAATAATTGTTCGTGGGTCATGATCTCCCCACCCTGTATCAGGAAGAAAAATTTTATGGTTTTTTAAATCCGTTAATGAACGAGTGGAATGTGGGAGGTTTGGAACGTAAACTAATTCGAATCCTAGATGCTCGGCTATTTGTCGAATGCGCCGTTCACCAAGAGGACCTTCTTGATGTTTTACTGCTGTAAGAATTCTTGTAGCTTCTAATTCAATTTCTTTGTAGTAATTATCTCTTTTCCTCATGGCGATTCTCAGTTGCGAGTTAGCCTTACGCGCTTCCTCTGGAGTAGCTGCAGCTATTGAAGATCGGCGAACTAATTCTTGATGCAATCCAACAAGCGCTTCGAGCGCATCATTTGGCAAACTTGGTCCGGTTCGCACTTTCTGCAAAGCAAGCGATGTATACAAATCACTTCTTTGTGCATGCTCTAAAGAAATAACAAGTTCGGTTCGTTTATCAACGGTTTGTGGGTTCATTAAAGTTGAAACGGAAACATTTAAACTTTTTGCAATTTGTGAAAGAAGAGCTACTCGAGCTTCTCTTCGCCCACTTTCAATCAGAGATAAATGCGACGGGGAGGCATCAACCATTGCCGCCAGTTGATCTAATGTCAGGCCCTGTGATTTTCGGTGGTGGCGAATCCAGCGCCCCAGGGCTACAAGATCGAAATCTCCAGAAATAAGGTCACCAACCTCTTCTTTGTCAATAAATGGAAATCTTTCCACTCTAGGGCCTATTTTGGCAGGGTTTGAGGAAAGAAGATAGGTCTACTTGAAAATTTCGAGAAAAAGGATCAAAGGGGAAGAAGATGACTCGCCTCAAGAGCGCGGCAGAAATTCAAAAAGATTGGGACACGAACCCTAGGTGGGCTGGGATCAAGCGCACCTATACGGCTGAGGACGTCGTGCGACTTCGTGGAACTGTCGTTGAAGAGTCAACTCTTGCTCGCCGAGGCGCAGAACGGTTATGGAGTTCTCTCCACGAAGATCAGTTTGTTAGAGCGCTAGGAGCTCTCACCGGTAACCAAGCAGTTCAGATGGTTAAGGCTGGTCTTAAAGCAATTTATTTATCAGGTTGGCAAGTTGCGGCCGATGCAAACCTTGCTGGTCAAACTTATCCTGATCAAAGTTTATATCCTGCAAACTCAGTACCTGCAGTTGTGCGCCGAATTAATAACGCATTTACTCGAGCAGATCAAATTGCTTGCTCCACAGGGAAAAACGATACAGATTGGTTTGCACCGATTGTTGCCGATGCAGAAGCTGGTTTCGGTGGTGCATTAAACGCATTTGAATTAATGAAGAGCATGATTACTGCTGGTGCTGCTGGTGTTCACTGGGAAGATCAACTTGCATCAGAAAAGAAATGCGGACATCTAGGTGGAAAAGTATTGATTCCAACTGCGCAACACGTTCGTACATTAAATGCTGCGCGACTTGCAGCAGATCTTCTTGATGTTCCTTCAATAATTATTGCGCGAACAGATGCGCTCGCTGCTGATCTCATCACAACTGATGTAGATCCACGAGATGCAAAATTCTGCACAGGTGAAAGAACATCAGAAGGATTCTTCCGAGTGCGCAATGGTTTAGATCCAGTAATCGAAAGAGGGCTCGCTTACGCACCATATTGCGATCTTATTTGGGTCGAGACAGGTACTCCAGATCTCGCACTTGCACGTGACTTTGCTCAAGCACTTCATGAGAAGTTCCCAGGCAAAATGTTGGCTTATAACTGTTCGCCTTCCTTCAACTGGAAAGCAGCGCTATCGGATGACCAAATTAGTCTCTTCCAAAATCAACTGTCTGAACTTGGCTACAAATTCCAATTTATTACCTTGGCTGGATTCCATTCATTAAATTATGGAATGTTCGAGCTTGCACAAAATTATGCAAGCAATGGAATGACTGCATATGTTGAGCTTCAAGAAGCTGAATTTGCCGCTGCTAATCGCGGATATACCGCGGTAAAGCACCAAGCCGAAGTTGGTACTGGTTACTTTGACCAAGTAACGACTGCGGTAAATCCAGAGAGCGGAACCCTGGCACTTGCCGGATCAACTGAGTCGGAGCAATTCCACTAGGACCAATATCATCGCGATAAATCACGAAACGGAGCTGTCCTTGCGCGCCGAGATGGCAAGACTAAGGTCACTATGGCAAATGAGGACGGCTCCAATTCGGGCTTCGCGACTAACGTAAGAGTTTTTGAACCACATAGAGCGTCCCTCCCACCTCTGGGCCGCTACCTCAGCGATTTTTGGGGTCGGAGAGCTTTTGCTATTGAACTCGCTCGATTTGCAGACAAAGCCGAATACCTGGGATCGCGAATCGGAAAAATTTGGTTAGTGCTTAATCCACTCTTGTTAGCAATGGTTTACTTCTTCCTTGTAACAATTCTAAGAGGTGCGGGCAGCAAGACTGCAGGGCTTGAAACCTTAGCCCACATTCTTATCGGATTATTTACATTCTATTTTGCACAGAATTGCATTAATGATGGTGCGCAATCAATTATTTCTGGCGGGCGATTGATTTTGAATCAAGCGTTTCCGTTAACTCTACTGCCACTTTCTTCAATTATTCGTGCCTTTTGGCAATTCTTACCGACAATTCCGGTTTACTTTGTCGTTATTTTTATCGGGAAATTTATTTTCCCAGATGCCCAGATACCTTTTATTACTTGGAATTTGTTTTGGGTTCCCTTCATAATTCTAGCCCTCATTTTTACTAGTTTTGGATTATCGTTAATGTTCGCAACGATGAATGTGTATTTCAGAGATACAGGAAAATTTCTTACATACTTAACTAGAATCTGGCTTTACGCGTCGCCTGTGTTGTGGAAACCGGACATGCTGCATGGTTGGCATGAAATGATTTTGTATGTGAATCCACTTGGGCCAGCGCTGTCTGCAACATCCAATATTTGGGTGAATGGATCACCGCCCACTTCATCCCAAGCGATTGGCTGCGTCGTATGGGCAATTTTAGCGATGCTCTTCGGCGGGTATCTCTTTATATCAAGGGAGCGCGATTTTGCGGTCCGAATCTAAGAAAAAAGTGGAGATGCCCATTGATCTCGCGGTGAGAATAGAAGATCTCTCAATTAAGTACACCATTAATGTAGATACGAAAAGAACGTTAAAAAATGCAGTAATGCGTGCGAGCCGAGGCGAAAAAGTTAAAACTCGCACTGTCGAAGCGGTTAATCATCTAACGTTAGATATTCCTCATGGGGCAGTTTTAGGAATTGTTGGTGCGAATGGTGCAGGAAAATCAACGCTCATGCGGTCAATTGCAGGAATTCTGCCTCCAACCGACGGACGCATCATGGTGAATGGCAAAATCTCCACCCTTCTGGCTCTTGGAGTTGGATTCAATCCTGCTTTATCTGGGCGTGACAATATTATTTTGGGAGGTCTTGCAGCAGGATTAACTCGTCAAGAAATTGAAGCTAAAACGGATGAGATTATTGACTTCGCCGCTTTGCCAGAAAATTCATTGATATGCCCATACGCACATACTCATCAGGAATGTATAGCCGAGTTGCATTTAGTGTTGCAGTAGCGATGACACCGGACATACTTTTATTAGATGAAGCACTATCTGCTGGCGATGCGACGTTCAAAGAAAAATCATTTAAAAGAATGAGACAAATGTGCGAAGAAGCAAGAACTATTATTATTGTCTCTCACGCAATTGCGTCTCTTAATGCTCTTTGCACTGAAGTAATTTGGATGCACCAAGGAAAATTAGTGGCAAAAGGGGAACCTGAAAAAATCACAGATGAATACTTAAAGTTCCTGAATGTTGGGACACTGCCGTCTAACTTAGAAGACTTTTAATATTGGTCTTCTTTTAGAGTATTATCTTTGTAACCTGAAAATCTTTAAGGCAGTGCCAACGAGCCCCCAACTTGCTTCAGAGTTTTGTACGTGGGGACAGATGTGCGCTTTGTTGGAAAGTGATAATCAACGCCTGTGAGTTGACCGAATTACAACTTCATAAGGAATGGCGAGGTTTTGGCTAAATTGTTGCCCAGTCAGCTCTGTCTGACTAGGCTTTCCACTCGTGCGCTTCTTAAATGAACCTTCTTTCGACTTGACCTATGACGATGTCTTTATGGTTCCAAGTCATTCAACGATCGCTAGCAGAATGGAAGTTGACCTTTCTTCCAGTGACTCAACAGGGACGACAATTCCAATTGTCGTAGCAAACATGACTGCGATATCTGGTCGACGCATGGCAGAGACAATTGCTCGCCGCGGGGGAATTTCAGTAATTCCCCAAGACATTCCACACGCAATTGTTCACGATGTCATTGCTTGGGTAAAAGCACGCCATACTTTTTTTGATACTCCAATAACCCTTTCACCAACTCAAACTATTGCCGAGGCAATGAGTCTTCTAAATAAACGCGCACACGGAGCGATAGTTGTTGTAGAAAACGGAAAGCCAATTGGAATCATCACAGAAGACGACTGCGAGGGTGTTGACCGCTTTGCGCAAGTGAGTCGAGTGATGACAACAGATCTAGTTTCACTCAAAGACGATTGTGACCCTAAGGAAGCATTCAAGTTCTTAAGTGACGAAAGACGGAAGTTAGCTCCAGTAATCTCAAAAAATGGGGAGTTAGTAGGAATTTTAACTCGAGTAGGTGCGCTACGTGCAACTCTTTATTCTCCAGCACTTGATAAAAATGGCAAACTGAGAATCGCTGCAGCTGTTGGAATAAACGGTGATGTTGCAGGAAAAGCACAAGCGCTTATTGAATCTGGCGCAGATTTACTTGTAGTGGATACAGCACACGGCCACCAGCAGAAAATGATTGATGCTCTTAAAGCAATACGTTCATCAAATCCCGGAGTTCCTATAGTGGCGGGAAATGTTGTTACAGCAGCAGGAACTAGGGACTTAATCGAAGCAGGAGCGGACATTGTTAAAGTGGGCGTAGGTCCTGGAGCAATGTGTACTACTCGCATGCAAACTGGCGTTGGGCGTCCACAATTTTCTGCTGTTTTAGAGTGTGCAACCGAAGCTAAGAAATTAAATAAGTCAGTGTGGGCAGACGGTGGAGTTCGTCATCCTCGGGATGTGGCACTAGCCCTTGCGGCCGGCGCTTCGCAAGTAATGATTGGTTCTTGGTTTGCTGGGACCTTCGAGTCGCCAAGTGATCTGCAAAGAGATTCCACAGGGCGTCTATTTAAGGAATCATTTGGCATGGCATCTGCTCGTGCAGTTGCAGCTCGAACTTCTAGTGAAGATTCCTTTGATCGCGCACGTAAGGCTTTGTTTGAAGAGGGTATTTCCACTTCGAGAATGTACTTAAACCCAGATCGGCCTGGAGTTGAAGACTTGCTAGACGAAATTATTGCTGGATTACGATCATCTTGTACTTATGCTGGTGCCGCGAACCTTAATGAATTTCATCAACGAGCAATTGTGGGAATTCAATCTTCAGCGGGATATGCCGAAGGCCGACCACTGCATACCTCTTGGGGTAAATAGTTTTCTTATTTAAGCAGGAAGCCTTGGCAAGGATTCAATAAGTTTTCTTGTGTAAGGATGTGTGGGATGACCGAGAACTTGTGATGTTAAACCTTGCTCAACTACAACTCCTTTTTCCAAAACAATAGTTTCTTTGCACAATGAAGCAACTACGGCTAAATCATGCGAAACAGTAACGATTGTTAAGTTATGTTTCTCTGCAAGCTCTTTCATCAATTCAATAATATGAACCCGCGTTGTGACATCTAAAGCACTAACAGGTTCATCGGCTAAAAGAATTCGCGGTTTACAAACAATCGCTCGAGCAATTGCGATTCTTTGTCTCTGGCCACCAGAGAATTCATCAGGGTAGCGTTTAGCAGAATCCGGATTTAAACCTACCGACTCAAGGGCACCGATAACTTGGTCTTCAATCCAACGCATTCTGGTTTTGCGATCATCACTAATTTCCTTGCTTAAACCCAATGAAATCAAAGGTTCGGCGATTAGACGGTCGACTCTTTGGCGTGGATCAAGTGAAGAGTAAGGATCTTGAAAAACAACTTGAACTTGACTCCTGAATTTTCGAGCCTGCTCCAAGTTGCTCAATGAAAGTACGCTTCCATTAAAGGAAATTTCACCTTGGGTTGGAGTAAGTATTCCTAAAAGAAGTCGAAGTAGAGTGCTCTTACCAGAGCCAGATTCACCAACAAGACCAACGTTAATTCCCTCATTTACTGAAACGCTTATGTTTCTCAGAATCGGTACGCCCGCATGATAAGAAAAGTTGACACTATGTGCCTGAAGTAGAGTGGTCATTTCAGCCTTTACCCTGTGCAATATCAAGTGCGCCATCTAAAAGGCGAGCATTTATAACCAGATCACGAGTATAAGAATGTTTTGGTGCCGACATAATGGCGTGTAGTGAACCAGATTCAACCATGACACCATCTTTTAACACCACAACACTGTCGGTAATCTGACCTACAACAGCTAGTTCGTGGCTGATAAAAAGAAGCGCCATGTTCCGTGCTGAAACAACCGAGTCAAGAAGTGACAAAACTTCTGCTTGAACTGTTACATCCAGCGCCGTTGTTGGTTCATCAGCGATCAGTAAAGTCGGCTTACAAGCAAGGGCCATGGCAATTGCAGCACGTTGACGTTCGCCGCCCGAAATTTGATGTGGGAAAGATGATGCAATTCTGGCGGGATCATTAATTCGCACTTCGTTAAGTGCATCAATAATTGCGTGTTGCAGAGCTTGCCCCTCCAGATTTTGAT
>CAEZZZ010000043.1_pt1 | contig 8513 bp, 9 predicted proteins | sample 7267111 | NCBI WGS metagenome assembly CAEZZZ01 (sample SAMEA6813971, study PRJEB35770) | uncultured Actinomycetes bacterium | biome: Freshwater; feature: Freshwater reservoir; material: water | place: Czech Republic | collected 2016-08-15 | depth 30m m | reverse complement strand
CGGTGACCGATTGCTTACGCTTGCGATCGATACGTACGCCAACTAAATCTTTTTTATCAACTTCAAACTCTAGCCATGCTCCACGACCAGGAATAATCTTTGAAGTGAAAACATCTTTATCTGAAGTCTTTTCAACGTTCTGCTCAAAATAAACACCAGGTGAGCGAACAAGTTGTGAAACAACCACGCGCTCTGTTCCGTTAATAACGAAAGTTCCGCGCTCTGTCATGACTGGGAAGTCACCCATGAAAACGGTCTGTGACTTAATTTCGCCAGTGATGTTGTTAGTAAATTCAGCTGTTACGAAGAGAGGACGCGAATATGTCATATCGCGATCTTTACAATCTTCAAGTGAATGCTTTGGTTCGTAGAATTTATGGTCTTTAAATGAAAGACTCATGGTTTCGTGGAAATCTTCAATGGGTGAGATCTCTTCGAAGATTTCTTCAAGTCCTGATTGCTTTGGCAGCTCACCTCGACTAGTGGCTTCAGCTTGAGCCAATCTTTCGCGCCATGATTCGTTACCTAACAACCAGTCAACGCTTTCGATTTGTAGCGCTAAGAGATTAGGTACTTCGAGTGGTTCGCGGATTTTTGCAAATGAGATACGGGTTGGAGCAACTGATTTATTTTTTGACGCGGCCAAGAGGTGTCCTTCCGAACAGTTTTAGTGACGCACGGACAAAGGTCTCAGCCGCTATATGCATTGACCTCAAGGAATTTGTGCGAACGCGAAGGCTATCGGGCGAAGGGGTCTTATGTCCAACCGGGCGCTTGTATCACACCTATACCCCCGCCGTCACGGGGTTTGGAAAAATCTGTGAACGCAACCCCGCTCACCCCGCTCGACTGATGGGGCAAATCTAGGGAATTCCCTAGATTCACGAGCATCGGGTTCACGCTCAGTGAATGAGGAACCCTCCATTGATATCAACGACAGCCCCGGTGATAAAGCCTGCATTTTCTGAGCATAGGAAGGCTGCCAAATCGGCCACGTCGGCTGGCCGTCCAAGGCGCCCGACGGGAATCCGTGAGGCCATGTCGGTCATGTTCTTAATCATGTCGGTTTCGATCAAAGCCGGAGCCAGGGCATTGGAGGTAATTCCAAATTCGGCGTAAGCCGTGGCTATGGACTTGGCCAACGCCATAACTCCAGCTTTCGATGCCGCGTACGCCGCGACGCTCTTACTGCCACCGGTAATTCCTGCGCTAGAACCAATAATAAGAATTCGACCAAAATGCGCTTCCCGCATATGTGGCAACACTGACTTAGAAACTAAAAATGATCCCGTGAGATTTACTGACATTGTTCTATCCCAGGAAGCAAGAGTTGTATCTTCATAAGGTTCGATAATGAAAATTCCTGCGTTGAGTACAAGGATGTCAATACTTCCCAGCGAAGTAAAAACTTCGTCAACAGCACGTCTTACCGATTCCTCGTTCGTAACATCCATAGTCATATTTAGACAATCAGGGACATCGGGCTGATGCAAGTCACCAACTGCAACGCGTGCACCCAAGTCTCGCATTCGTTCGGCAATCTGCCGTCCAATTCCTTGTGCGCCTCCGGTGATAAATGCGACCCGACCTTCATAACCATCGAGCTCCATATGATCTCTCATTGAAGTCCTCTCATTCTTGGAACAAGGATTGTCCTCATAGATAGTCCGGATTTCAGATCTTCGAGCGCTTCTGATGCATCTCGAAGTGGGCGTTGATTATTAGTTAGATGTTCTGTAACAAGACGACCTTCACGAATGTGGTCAAGGACATCTTGAATATTTTCTTTCGTAAATCCCCTACTACCCATAATTGAGGACTCTCGCCAAATTAATTCTGTTGGAGCAATGGAGAAATTTTCCATTGATGCTCCTACAAGAACGACTCGTGCCCTAAAGCCAGCGCAGTTAATTGCAAATCGCGCCATCTCTGCAACACCTGAGCATTCGACAACAACATCAATGTTTGCTCCTGCAACTTCTCTTACCTTTTCAAAACCTTCGGATGAGGCAAGTGCAATATCTGCGCCAAGTTCAAGAGCTTGGTCTAATTTCCGCTGGCTTCGTCCAACTGCAATAACGCGTGCGCCAAGGAGTTTTCCAATCTGAACTGCGTTGCTTCCAATGCCACCAAGCCCAATTACAACAAGGGTTTGACCCGCCTTCAATTGCGCAATATCTACAAGCGCGTGATACGGCGTAGCGAGAGCATCTGTTGCAACTGCAACAACTGCCGGATCCATCTCTGGCTCAACAGGAATCAATGTGTGCACAGGGCGAACAATAAATTCTGCAAATGCGCCATCAACATCGACGCCCATTCGTTCAATGCCTGGACCAATATTTTCATGCCCTTCATCAATCCACGATGTACCTCGTGGTGCATTGATGTAATACAGAGCAACTTGTTTACCAATCAACCATTCATCCTCATGCGTACCCACACTCATGACACGTCCAGCTGCTTCGTGTCCAGGAACTACAGGAAGTTTCTCAATTCCAAATCCACCTTTGTGCAAAAATAAATCTGATCCACACACGCCACATGCTTCGATATGTATGAGTGCAAATCCTGGTTCAGGTTCGGGCACGGTTCTTTGAACCAGACGTAACGGTTCACCAACACCGGGCATAACAATTGCTTCTCCCCATGTTGGCAGAGTGTGCGTTGTCACCCCGTTCCGGGCATTCCGAATGTTGAAGGATCTGGAAGATCTACAACCCCATGAGCTTTGCTTCCAAACTCAGTTGGCTTTGTACGACCACTTCGTGTGTAAAACTCTTCGGGGACTTGTGTTGGATCTTTAAACATTAACCATTGGCATTTCTGGCGAAGTTCTGGATCTGGATTGGTGTCTGGATATGTCGGAGGATCTACCACGCGAACTGGATAACCAAAACGATCAATAGCCATATGCTCCATCAAAATTACGCAATGTGCGCAATAGAGTGAAACGTTCTTCTTGTAGTGATTCCAATCTGATTCTTTCTGAGAAGCCCTCCAGTTATATGGCGCTTCCATTCGTGGAGGCGTGCCTTCAATATCGTCACCACGAACAGTTCGGCCTCCAGATCCGCAAGGGTCAAAACGTAATGCGAATCGATCTGGGAATTCTTCTAGCTCAAAATCTCCGGTGCGCTCTGGGCCAACCATATGTCCGCGCATAGCCTCACACGCCACATACATAAGGGTTTCTAGCCCTTCATCCCAAGGATGCTTATCAATATCGAATTTTTCATATCGCCATGCAAATAGTGGAAGTAATACTCGCTCATACATCCGAGGAATCGCATCATCTCCATATCGCTCTGCAGTTTCACTCATAAAGCAATATGTAGCGTCCACATCTCTATCGTGAGTTTGGCGCCAGACTTCTTTAGCTTCGATCATAAGTGCAGTCGCTTTTTCAGCATCATGTGCATTCGAAGCAACAACTACATCTTTTATGAGTCCATTCATTCGATCCCACATTGCTTTCGAATCAAAAATTGAACCATCTGGAAGTCGAGTAACTTCTTTCAAATTTGCATAAATAGAATCTATGTCTGCTTGCGTTGTTCCTTGATCACGCAAAAAACCTTCTAGGTCTGAAAGCCATTGGCGATACAAGTGCCAGCAAACACCTGCTTCATCAACAAAGTATTCTGCAAGTGCAGAAGCATCATCCCACTCATGTTTTTCTAACGCTTCAAGAATTTTTTTATAAGTAGAAATCTTTTGATCTTGCCAACTTCCTAATCGAACGCGTCGTTGCAATGTGTCGGAAAATCCCATAATTGTCATAGCGAAAAAGTAATCCTTGAAGTATGTTGTACTCAAGTGATTACGCGAAGGGTGGCACTCAAAGAATGAAATCAACAATCGCCGTCGTGCATCCCTACTGGGGATTTTGGGAGTCATCTGTTCCTGGGGATTTACGTGCTAACCGTCACAAAATTTTGACTGACGCTCTTGAATTTTTATCAAAAGAATTTAACCTTTCTGTAAGCGGGTTAATTGCTACTGCTGAAGAAGGGAAAGCACTCACTCGCGAATGCAAAAACGTAGATGCTCTCGTAGTAATCAGCTCAATGGCCGTTCCCCCTGCGACTGGAATGTCATTCCTGGAAAACCTTCCTGGAATTCCTGTTGTTTTATGGGCGCTAAGTCCTGGAGATTCATTGGATGAGCATTTCAATCACAGTGATATCAGCACATCTGGGGCCACAGTAGGAGCTCCAATGTTGGGTAGCGCTCTATCGCGCCTTAATCGTCCATTTGATCTCGTGGTCTCTAGTTTGCAAACTCCTGCAGGAATCACAACCGCCGTGCGAAGAGCATGTGCTGCAGGCCGTGTTCGACAGGCGCGCATGGTGCGCATCGGTGAAAAAATGCCCGGCTACACAAGTGTTGACGTTGCAAATGAAGTACTTAAAAGTTTTGGTCCAACAATGATTGATATAGCACCTGAAGAATTAGTAAAACGATCACAAAATGTTGAGAACACAGAGATTGCGCAGACTCAAATTCAGATTGAAAGCGAATTTAATGGAGTTGATTCAGTAGATCCAATAGCAATGAACCGTGTGATTCGCGCAGAGATTGCACTACGGGAAATTCTCAAAGATAACAATGCCAATGTTGGAACAATTAATTGTCATGTTCGACAGTTAAGGCCTTCTGCCGATTTTGGAGTTGCTCCATGTTTTGCACTTGGAAGGCTAACTAGCGCAGGAATTCCATGGACATGCACAGGGGATGTCTTAACTTCTCTTGCCATGCTTGCGGTCAAAAGTCTCGGGCATCCAACTTTGTATCATGAAATTGAAGCACTAGATCATGAAAATAATGAAGCGATACTTGCAAACACTGGAGAACATGACCTTGGTTTCTGTGGAACTACAAAGCCAGAGTTAGTTACTGATGTCTGGTACGAGCATGACCCAATTAAATCCCCCAGCACAAATTTTTCGATTCCCGCAGGACCTGCTTCACTCGTCGGATTTGTCTATGCACCTGAACCACGATTCGTTGTTGCCGAAGGAGTTTTTACGGGCAGACGCTCACCAGCAACTGGAACTCCTAATGCTGGATTTAGATTTAACTCAGGTCCAGTTCGCCAAGCTTGGGAACGTTGGGCACGAGCAGGGGTAATTCACCATTCGGCCGCAACCAATGCTCATGTTGCCGATGATATCGAAGTGATTGCACGCCACCTTGGCGCTAGTTATTTCAAAGTTTAAGTAGGTTTAGTTTTGCGTGCTTACCTGATGGGCTAAGGCTTGTAACCAATAGCATTGACGTAGTCACTTTCTGGGGCAGTACCTACAAAGTTTCCATTCCATGATCCATCAGTGACACACGGAGATGCATCTCTCAACTCTTTACTAATTATTGTTGATTCAGCGGTAAACCCTTTAGCCGCCCAAAGAGAGGCGACGTTAGGTGCAAAATGCTTAAATATTGTTTCAAAGTTGGAAGGCTTTAAGAACGGGTTGTAGAGGGCGATATCGAAAACATTTGTTGAATCGGCACCGGAAGGTGTGCCACCTGCGTTTTTTTGAGCATTCGCAGCAGCGGCATTATTTGCAGGTACAGCAACAACCGCATCCCCGGCCTTAACTTTGCTTCCATCGGCAACAAGTGGATCTACATGCATAAACTCAAAAACCCAGCCATCTGAAGAGGTAATCAAAACTGCAATACCCATTGTGTATCCGCTTGTGGAATAAGAAAGTGTGCCATCAAATGGTGCGTAGCCTTTCACAACTCTGGATGGAGACGATGGCACATCAATAATTACATAGTGCTTCATTGAACGCTTGCCTTCGATCGATGTATCGCTCGGACTCGATTTTGCCAAGACTGCTGGCGAATAGTCGTGTCCTACGCAACTTCGAAACTTACTTAACCTTACGACGTGCTCAAGGTCTACAGGGTTAGCAACAAGAAAATTCCCCATTGGAACTGCTTTGTTAGAACCACTTTTGTTGGGATCTACTTTGTTGGGATCTACTTTGTTGGGATCTACTTTGTTGGGATCTACTTTGTTGCTGGATCCATTTGAGGAACTAGAATTTTTTATCACTGAATTCGTCGCAGGTATCCAAACAAGCTTCTTATTCTTTTTCTCACACAATAAAGTCTTACCTGAAACTTTCGTCGTACTGCCAGGTTTTGTACATGCGCCTCCCAATTTAGCTCCTGCAAAAGCAGTAGGAAGGAATACAAGAGCTATAGAAAGATTAAGAACAGAAATACCCGATAGAGCAACTAGTGACTTTCTGTATCTCATGTTTGAACAGTAACTCAGCTGTGCTGAAAGGCAAGGAAATGAGTCAAAAATGAGGTTAGGCCCCTAGCTTTCGCTAAGGGCCCAACTTTTAATTCTTGTAAAGGTTATTTACAGAATTACTTAACAGTTACTGTTGCGCCAGCTGCTTCAAGTGCAGCCTTCGCCTTATCCACTGCATCCTTTGTTGCTTTCTCAAGCAAGGTTGCTGGGCATGCATCAACTAGGTCCTTAGCTTCTTTCAAGCCAAGACTTGAATTGATGTTACGAACTTCCTTGATAACTGCAATCTTCTGAGATCCAGCTGATTCAAGAATGAGTGTGAAATCATCTTGAGCTTCTGCTGCTGCAGGAGCTGCTGCTCCGCCACCTGCTGCTGCAACTGGTGCAGCGGCTGTAACGTCGAATTCAGTCTCAAATGACTTTACGAAATCTGAGAGTTCAACCAGTGTCATTTCTTTGAACTGACCCAAAAGGTCTTCTGTGCTGAGTTTTGCCATGATTTATTCCTTATCTTCTTCTGGGGTTTGAACTGCTTCTGCTACAACTTCTTCAGCTGCCGATGCTTCGACTGCCGGTTGTTCTTCAACAACCGCCTCAACTACTGGTGCTTGCGCAACAGGAGCTTCGGCAACAACTTCTGCAGGTGCCTGTACTACAGGTGAACCGGCTTCCATTTTGATTCGTAGTGCATCAAAGACGCGCGCTGCCTTAGCAAGCGATCCCTTCATTGCACCAGCAAGCTTTGCCAAGAGAACCTCACGGGACTCGAGATCTGCAAGCTTGAGAATTTCCGCTGTCGTAATTGATTTGCCTTCGAAAATTCCGCCCTTGATTACAAGGAAAGGATTTTCTTTTGCGAAATTACGCAAGCTCTTTGCTGCATCTATTGGGTCACCTTTGATGAACGCCAACGCAGAAGGACCTTTGAGAAGTTCGGCTGGAACATCAACTCCGGCTTCTTTCGCTGCAATTTTGGTGAGAGTGTTTTTTACAACCGCATACTTAGTGTTTGCACCAAGAGCACGGCGAAGTTGCTTCATCGAAGTCACGGAAAGTCCGCGATATTCGGTGAGCACAGTTGCGTTTGCCGTACGGAAATCTTCCGTTAGCTCAGCAACTGCTGCTGCTTTATCTGGGCGAGCCATTCGGTTCACCTTTCCTTATGCGTAAGTAGTACATGTACTCCTTGCGGAGCTTTCCTTATATAAAAACTCAAGTCTTAAAATGAAGAAAACCCGTGACGCGTAAGGGCGCACGGGTTAAACGTGAACACCTACGCGGGCTGACTTTCGTCATTTCGTGAACCAACCTTGCGGTGTAGTCCAGACCTGCGGTCTTTGGTTATATGGCGAGGGTAAGCGTTTGCGCCTACCCTCGTCAAATTTGGTTTATTCGCCTGATCCAGCTTCGCGTACCAAGTTGGGATCTACCTGAATACCAGGTCCCATCGTGGTCGAAACAGTTGCCTTCTTAACAAAGCGTCCCTTTGATGAAGATGGCTTTGCGCGCATAACTTCTTCAAGCGCTGCAGCGTAATTATCTGCAAGCATTGCTGCAGTAAATGAAACCTTGCCGATGATGAAGTGGAGGTTTGAATTCTTATCAACACGGAATTCAATCTTTCCACCTTTAATGTCTGAAACAGCTTTTGCAACATCGGTGGTTACTGTGCCGGTCTTTGGGTTTGGCATTAAACCGCGAGGTCCAAGTACCTTTCCAAGACGACCAACCTTGCCCATTAAATCTGGAGTTGCAACTACGGCATCGTAATCGAGGCGACCCTTAGCAACTTCTTCAATTAATTCATCTGCTCCAACAATGTCCGCACCAGCGGCGCGAGCTTCTTCTGCACGCTCTCCACCAGCAAATACCAAAACGCGAGCAGTCTTACCTGTTCCGTGTGGCAAATTTACAGTGCTTCGAATTGCTTGATCGGCTTTCTTAGGATCTACGCCGAGGCATAGAGCAACTTCAACAGTTGCATCATATTTAGTCGTAGATGTTTCGCGAGCTAGCGTTACTGCCTCAAGAGGCGTGTAGAGATGATCTTGCTTAACTTTCTCTGCCGCTGCTTTATATTTCTTACTGCGCTTCATTTCATTCCTCATTCCTCTTCACCTAAGAAGAGCTAGTGGTTGTGGTTAGCGAACCAGCGAGGTTCTCCCACATCTGAGATTCATTGTGAACCTCAGAAATTTATTAGTTATCGACAGTAATGCCCATCGAACGAGCAGTGCCT
>CAEZZZ010000039.1_pt1 | contig 8743 bp, 6 predicted proteins | sample 7267111 | NCBI WGS metagenome assembly CAEZZZ01 (sample SAMEA6813971, study PRJEB35770) | uncultured Actinomycetes bacterium | biome: Freshwater; feature: Freshwater reservoir; material: water | place: Czech Republic | collected 2016-08-15 | depth 30m m | reverse complement strand
GTTCCAACATCTTCCAAGGTCTACACAGAAGAAATCTTTGGGCCAGTGCTCTCTATCGTTCGTGTGAAGAGCTACGAAGAGGGTGTGGCGCTCATTAACTCTGGAGCATTCGGTAATGGCACAGCGATTTTCACTAACGACGGCGGTGCCGCTCGCAGATTCCAAAATGAAATTCAAGTAGGAATGATTGGTATTAACGTCCCAATCCCTGTGCCTGTTGCTTACTACTCATTTGGTGGTTGGAAGAACTCCTTATTTGGTGACACCAAAGCACACGGAGTTGAAGGAGTTCATTTCTTTACTCGCGGAAAAGCCATTACTAGTCGCTGGCTAGATCCAAGTCACGGCGGAATTAATCTAGGGTTCCCACAGAATTAGAAATTGCAATACCTAATTACTTCGAATTACGCGCAGCCTCGATCTTGGCGGTAGTTAATTTGGGGACTGCATAGGCAACAAGGGCTAGGCCCAAAGCTGCCGATATGAGGAAAGTGCTTCGAAGGGCCCAAACCCGGGTCATGAAATGGACGTTGACTGTCACGAGCAAGCCACCAAAAAGTGTAGCCACGGGAATCGTGCCCCAGGCAAACATTCTGTAAACGCTATTTACTCTGCCTAATAAATGCGCAGGGATAATGCTTTGGCGCAACGAAACAGTGATCACATTCCATAAAACTGCAAAGAAACTTTCTATAGCAACTGCAACCCAAACAACTTCCCACGAGCTAGTTATTCCAACAACGAGAGAAAATACGGGGAGCAGAGTCAATGTGATTGCAAGAGATGGCCCGCTACCTATCTTTTCTGCAAGCTTTGGACCCAGCGTGCCACCGAGAATTCCACCTACAGCGCCCGCTGTGCCCAGAACTGCAAAGATAAATACAGATGTGTGCAGAACTTCTTGAGCAAAGAGAATGTAGATAGCACCTGTAATTGATCCGCAGAAATTAAGTAAACCTAGAATTATTGCCATCGACCGCAAAAGTTTATGGTTCCAGAGCCAAGTAAAGCCTTCGCGCATTTCGGTACGAAATGAGAGTCGTTCTCCTTTAACGATTGCCGGTTTGAAAGTGCCGGTAAGGGATGCAATCAGCCCCGCACAGAAAAAGAATGTTCCGGCATCTACAAAGAATGGGAGCGCGATAGCAAGGGCCAACAAAAGGCTTCCAAGTGGTGGTCCAATAAAAGTATTTGTGAGCGATTCTGCAGACCACATGCGGCCATTGGCTTTTTCTAGATTCTCTTCTGCAACAACTGATGGCATAAGTGTTTGTGCACTGTTATCACGTAGTACTTCCATGAATCCGAAAAGCAAAGCTGTAACAAGCAGAAGTAAATAAAGTTTGAGATGCGTGGGGTGTGCTGTCTCAACATGTTTTAAATTGGGCAGTTGTGATGCACTCAAGTAAACGCCAATACCGACAATTAAAGTGAGTACCCCGCGCATGAAATCCATTGCAACAATTATTTTTCTGCGGTCATAGCGATCGGTAATGACGCCAGCAGGGAGTGTGAAAATGAGCCACGGTAGCTTTTGGGCCAATGGAATCAAGGCAATCAGCATTGGCGAGCGCGTAGTTGCAGAGGCAAGCCATGGATAGGCAACCATAGAGATGCCATCGCCTAGGTTAGATATTGCTGTTGCACTCCATAGCTTCCAATAGGAGCTCCCAAGTGTAGACATTTAGGCAGATTACACCACTGCTTAACTCTGGTTAGATTGGGCAAATGAGTTTCTCTTTCGAAATCACCGCCGAGACATCACCTGGCAATGGCGCACAAGCAAGATCTGGACGCATCACTACTCCTCATGGCGTCATTGAAACTCCTTGCTTTATTCCAGTAGGGACAAAAGCAACAGTTAAATCTGTACTTCCAGAATCGATGAAAGATCTAGGGGCACAAGCACTTTTAGCAAACGCATATCACCTCTACTTACAACCTGGCCCCGAAGTTTTAGATGGAGCAGGTGGTGTTGGCAAGTTTATGAATTGGGGTGGCCCTACCTTCACTGACAGTGGCGGTTTTCAAGTTCTCTCACTCGGGGTTGGATTTAAAAAAGTATTAGCAATGGATGCACAAACTTTTAGAGCAGACGATGTGATGGCCACAAAGAAAGAGCGTTTGGCCCACGTCGATGATGAAGGCGTCACTTTTAAATCTCACTTAGATGGATCAATGCACCGTTTTACTCCAGAAATATCTATGCAGGTGCAACACCAAATCGGGGCAGACATCATGTTCGCCTTCGATGAGTGCACCACTCTCCATAACACGCGCAAGTATCAAGAAGGTGCTCTCGATCGCACGTACGCATGGGCGATTAGATGTCTAGATGAACACAAGCGCTTAACGGTCGAGCGAGAGCGCCACCCATACCAAGCGCTTTTTGGCGTCATACAAGGTGCCCAGTATGAAGACTTACGTAGAAAAGCATCTAAGGACTTAGGTGGCATGAACTCATCTGGAATTTCCTTTGACGGGTTTGGTATCGGTGGCGCTTTAGATAAAAACGCTCTTGGCACCATCGTGGGTTGGGTAAACGAAGAACTCCCCCGAGAAAAGCCTAAACATTTACTCGGTATTGGCGCACCGGAGGATCTATTCGTGGGTGTAGAAAACGGTATAGATACCTTTGATTGCGTACTGGCTTCTCGAATAGCCCGCACCAGTTCTGTCTACACAATGACCGGGCGCTTTAATGTCTCTAATGCTCCATACCGAAAGCAATTCGTGCCGATAGATGAAGAGTGCGATTGCTATACCTGCACCCATTACACGCGTGCTTATCTGCACCACCTCTTTAGAGGCAAAGAAATTCTCGCAGCAACACTTGCCACGATTCATAATGAGCGCTTTATTGTGCACTTAGTTGATCAAATGCGAGCAGCGATTGCGGATGGAAGTTTTTCAGAGCTTAAAGCGCAGTTCCTTTCGCGCTATACCTACAAAAATCCCTCCCCTTCTTGATCTCATTAACCAAAACCAATAGTTACTATGCACTCATATAATAAATTGAGGGGCAGAGGGGAGTTAATATGAAGACTTGCTACGTACTTGCCATTACTTCCAGCAGTGCATTTCTTGAAATAGAGACCGTCTCAAACGTTGCCCGCACGCTAAAAATATTGCACGATATTGCTGGCGGGCAAGAATTCATTGTCGCTGTTGCACCTGCTAACGAGCCCCAATTGCGCCAAACTCTTGCCTCCTCCACTGCGCAGATCACGATCATTGGCGTTGATCCCACAAATGCAAGCGCACTTCATTTAGCACTCAAGAGCCACTTCAATGGTGCAGATGCGGTGTTGATAGTCGATGCAAGTTATGGCCTAGTGAGTAAAGAGCAGATCTTGAGAACTTTGGATTCATTGTCGGCAAATATCGATGCCGTCAGACCAGTGTTGCCATTTACCGAAACTCTTAAAATCATTGAAAAAGATTCAGTCGTCAAAGCAACTCTTGATCGAACAACAGTGAAAAGAGTTTCTACACCCGAGCTCATTCGTGTCTCGGCGATTGCAGATTCGAAGAGTGATCAAGGTTGGTTCTTGCCACTTAAATCTGCGGCACGCACTCTTCAGATTGAAAGTGATAGCAAAATTACGCGCATCAACAGTGATCGAGATATTGCTCTTTCGGCACTTTTATTACAGTGAGCGAGTAAGTAACCCTCTACGAGCAGTCGTTAAATCCTCTTGATAGGTAATTTTGATATTGAGAGGTTCGCCTTCTACTGCAATAGTTGAAAGCTTTGGAAAGTATTGCTCCATGCAGGCAGCAGTATCTGTACCCACAAAACCTTCAACTTCGGCTTTCTTATATGCAGCTAAAACTTCTTGAGCCCTAAATCCTTGTGGTGTTTGCACTCGAGCAATATGTGCACTGATTACTACATCCATCTCAAGGGGATCAACATCAATAGAAGGCAGCGCTCCCCCGTGATCAAAAGCAGTTTTTGCCACGCGCGCAAAGAGATCACTCGATGCTAGTGGGCGAGCGCCATCGTGAATCAAGACAACGTTGAGTTCGCCTTCCACTATTGCTTTAGAAAGATGCTTGAGCGCATTAAACTCAGAGCCGTGCCGAGTTTGGCCACCAATCACTATCTCGATATCTACATCCGGCAATTCTTCTGCTATGACATTCTTTGCTAACTCTTGGTCGGCTTCGCTGACAACTAAAACGGTTCTACAGCTCTTGAAAGCACCTACGGCGTTTTTAATGGAGTGTGTGATAACTCGGCGCTCATCAAGTGGCAGCCAGACTTTATTTGTCTCACTCCCAAAGCGCACACCACTACCTGCGGCAAGTAGAACAACGGCTACTTTCATGAGGCGTAGGTCAAGCCCATCTCATCTTGTTTGCGACGTAGTTGAACAATCAAACTGGATTCATCGACAGCAACTTGATCGTATGTAATGAGATCGCCTACTTTAATATCTTTAGTGACAACGGCACCTGCAATGATTCCGATAGGCACCAAGTTATCTCGCTTGGAATCTTTAGCGATATCGGCATATCCGCGAACTGTGTAACCGCCGATGGAATCGATGACATCCCCTGGCTTCATATCTTTTTTAGCCATGGTCGCAACTTCTGCTTTCAAACTTGGTGAATACAGTGAAGCTTCACGATCTAACACTGCGCGGGCAAGTGAGAGCGGTGCTTCAACGGAAGCTAAATGGAATGGGCGGTAGAGAGCAAAGTAAGGGCCAGTTCCTAAGTTGAGGTACTTCAGCTCATCATTTATATAGGGAGCATCGGTACGAACAATGACAAACACGCCTGGCGCGACATCGCCCGTGCAGTAATCAATGACTCCGGCGCGATCTAAGACTCCGCCATCTTTTTGTAAGGAGTACACGCTATGCAATGTTTTGATAGTTGCCTCAGGTCCGTACATTCCACGCTTTGACAGTTCAAGGCCTGTGGCATTTGCAAGAGCGGCCATTTCAATCATGGTCTTTGAGCCATCGGTAAAAGAGCAGAGCATCTTTGGGTTCATGCCCTTTGCAACGGCGCGCTCGCGGACAGTATCTGGCGTGCTCAATGGCTCGAATGGATTGTTCTTTCCTTTTCCAGCAGCGATTACTTCAAACTGTAAATCGCGCGCGTAATCAACAAGAACTTTTGCTTCTACTGGTTCATCGCCATGGCAAACGGTGTAAACAGCCCCAGTTTGTTGGGCTGTGTAATGCAAAAGTGGACCAATAGTGACATCCATTTCAACGTTGAGAACTGCTACATCTTTTTTCGCAAGCAATGATGTATATGCGACATGTGCGCCGACATCAGGAATTCCTGTTGATTCAACAATAATGTCAAAAGGAAGTTCTGCTACAAATTTTGTCGTTGTTGTGCCCGCTGGCTTTCCAGCCAAAAGTGCTTTCGTTAAAACTGCAACGTCATCGCTGATCACTACATCTTTTGCACCAATATCGTCATAGAGGCTTCTAATGCGGGACTCATCAATATCAATGACTAAGGAAAGTGACATTCCTGGAATTCGATTGACTTGGCATCCAAAACCGTGGCCCATCTGACCTGCTCCAACAATTGCCACACGGATATCGCGTCCTTGTGCCTTAGAGTGAGCGATGAGTCGTTGTGAAAATGCCATCGGGCCCATCCATTTCATCTATTAATAACTCTAATGCGAAGGCACGAGTCTATCTAAGGCGTTAAAAAACCTCTAGGTGTAATGAAAGTGCAGGCGTAGCAAGATGGCAATTGGTGCACCTCAATCTATGAGAAACTGACCTTCATGATTGCTACACAGAGCCTTGAATTACGTGCTGGGGCTCGACTTTTGGTCTCTGGAGTAACTATCCGAATCAATCACGGCGATCGCATTGGATTTGTTGGAAGAAACGGTGCGGGCAAAAGTACTCTGGCTAAAGTTTTAGCTGGCGAAACAATGCCTGCAGGCGGCCAAGTATTGCGCAGTGGTGCCATCGGCTATTTGCCACAAGATCCTCGCACCGGTGATGAAGCAGGAAGTGTTGTTGAGCGAATTCTCTCTGTTCGCGGATTAGATCTCATCGTTGACCGAATGCGCCAAGCAGAAGAAGCCATGGCCACAGCGCAAGGCGATGATCTTGAAGCTGTCATGAATAGATATAGCCGTGCCGAGAGTGAATTCAGCGCAGCTGGTGGATATAGCGCAACTTCTGAAGCGGAAGCAATTGCAACAAGTTTGGGAATTCCAGAACGCTTACTAGATGAGCCCATTAACTCACTCAGCGGTGGACAGCGACGCAGAGTAGAACTTGCTCGTATTTTATTTAGCGGAGCACAAACACTTTTACTTGATGAGCCCACTAACCACTTAGATGCAGACTCCATCACATGGCTTCGCGATTATTTGAGCAAGTATCCCGGCGGATTAGTTGTTATTAGCCACGATGTTAACTTGATTGAAACTGTAGTGAATAAGGTTTTCTATCTCGATGCCAACCGCAACGTCATTGACGTCTACAACATGGGTTGGAAGAAATATTTGCAGCAACGTGAGGCAGATGAGCATCGTAGAAAAATTGATCGTGCAAATGCCGAGAAGAAGGCAGCCATCTTAGAAAAACAGGCTGAAAAACTTCGGGCAAAGGCTACAAAGGCGAAAGCTGCTCAAGGAATGTTCCGTCGTGCAGAGAAGTTGCTTTCAGGTTTAGAAGAAGTTCGAAAAGTTGATCGCGTTGCGAAACTTCGTTTTCCAACACCGGCGCCTTGCGGTAAAACTCCCCTCACTGCAACGGGATTAAGTAAGTCTTACGGTTCACTCGAAGTATTTACAGATGTTGATCTTGCAATTGATAAGGGGTCTCGTGTGGTCATCCTTGGCCTCAACGGTGCCGGTAAAACAACGCTTTTGCGCATGTTGGCTGGAGAATTAGAGCCAGATACAGGTGAAGTGCTTCCAGGACACGGGTTAAAAATTGGGTACTACGCACAAGAGCACGAATCCTTAGATTTCGAACGCACGGTTCTTGAAAATATGCAGAGCTCATCCCCTGATATCCGCGAACCAGAGGCACGAAATGTTTTGGGTTCATTTTTATTTATGGGAGATGACGTACACAAGCCAGTAAAAGTTCTCAGCGGTGGTGAGCGAACTCGTTTAGCGCTTGCAGTTTTAGTTGTTGGCGCAGCTAATGTGCTCTTACTTGATGAGCCTACAAATAACTTAGACCCAGCTTCCCGTGATGAAATCCTTGGAGCCCTTGGCGAATATCAAGGTAGCGTTATTTTGGTATCTCACGATGAGGGCGCGGTACAAGCGCTACGCCCTGATCGTGTATTGCTCTTGCCCGATGGCGATGAAGATTTGTGGAACGAAAGTTATCTCGACCTTATTGAAATTGAGTAGTTAACTCTTCGCAGCTAAACGCGCTTCACGACGCAATCGCTGTTCTGCAGGATCTGGAACAGGCACAGCTGCAAGCAAGCGTTGAGTGTATGGATTTTTTGGATGTTGCAAGATTTGATCACGGTCTCCGATTTCAACCAAACGGCCATCTTCCATCACGGCAATTCTGTGGGCCAAAATATCTACAACCGCTAAATCGTGGCTGATAAAGAGACAGGCAAACTTTAACTTCTCTTGCAACTCTTGAAGAAGTTCTAGAAAACGCGCTTGAACAGAAACATCCAGCGCTGATGTTGGCTCGTCTGCAATTAACAAATCAGGTGTCAGAGCAAGTGCTCGTGCAATACCTACGCGCTGACGTTGTCCACCGGATAATTCGTGTGGGTATCTGTTGCGATAACTGCGTGGCAATTCCACTTGATCCAACAAGTCTTCAACTTTGCGCGCTAAGTCATCACCCTTTGCTAAGCCAGCCAAGAAAATTGGCTCCCCAATACTTTCTCCAATAGGCAGGCGTGGATTAAGTGAGCTTGCAGGATCTTGGAAAACAATTCCTGTGTGGCGGCGAATAGAGAACAAATCCTTTTGAGTTGCATGGCTAATGTCTGTGCCAACAATCTCTATTGAACCGCTCTTGATTGGTAAAAGCCCAATTGCTGCACGGCCCACAGTTGTTTTTCCAGAACCAGATTCCCCCACAAGGCCCACGATTTCACCTGGGTAGATCTCTAAATCAAAATCTTTTACAGCAACAAATGCAGGAATGCGACCACGCTTTGGATACTCAATGGTGACGTTTTGCAGTTTCAACACGGGAGCAGGATTTGATGCCCCACTACTTGGTAGCGAGCGCCGAGGACTGTGTCCCAACTTAGGAACTGCAGCAAGGAGTTCTTGCGTATAAGGATGTGCCGGGCGATTGAAGATTTGATCTGCGCTGCCATGTTCAACAGTGAGACCATCTTTCATTACCAAGATTTCATCGGCAATATCTGCAACTACGCCCATATCGTGTGTAATCAAAACAATTGCCGAATTAAGTTTGGTACGCAGTCCACGCATCAAATCTAGAATTTCGGCTTGTACTGTCACATCAAGTGCGGTGGTTGGCTCATCTGCAACTAATAGACCAGGATCGCATGCAAGTGCTTGAGCAATCATTGCGCGCTGGCGTTGTCCACCAGAAAGTTGATGTGGATATTTGTTAAATGATTTCTCTGGGTCAGGAATGTCGACCATAGTGAGCAGTTCGATGGCTCGGATTTTTGCCTCATGTGGACCCATGTCAAAGTGGTTGCGAAGTGTTTCAACAATTTGGAAACCAATGGTGTAAACAGGGTTGAGCGCAGTCATTGGCTCTTGGAAAATATATGCCAC
>CAEZZZ010000018.1_pt1 | contig 13996 bp, 14 predicted proteins | sample 7267111 | NCBI WGS metagenome assembly CAEZZZ01 (sample SAMEA6813971, study PRJEB35770) | uncultured Actinomycetes bacterium | biome: Freshwater; feature: Freshwater reservoir; material: water | place: Czech Republic | collected 2016-08-15 | depth 30m m | reverse complement strand
TAGGACTGTTTGAGGATTTTCATCAACAGATCTAATCTGTGAACAGCGAGCCATAATCTAAATTTCAAGATTGTTGACCTGGCTTTTACTTGGGACATGAATCAACTTCTTAAAGGCTATAAGGAACAAATCCACGATTGGATATCCGATCTTCATTTTTCACAAATTCAAAGGCGTTCACTGCTTATAGTTGTGGCAGTCGTGTGCGTACTTTCTGCCGGAGTAGTTTTTCGCGGACACTCACAACCCATTGCTATGGCCGAGCCACTCATCATCGCTCCACCAAATATCACAGTCGATGTGGCTGGGGGAGTGAATCTTCCTGGTGTTTATTCGCTTCCAGCCAATTCGAGAGTGATAGATGCGCTGAAAATAGCGGGTAATGCTAAACCTGGGATGGATATGAGCGATCTCAACTTAGCTCGCATCATTAAAGATGGCGAGCAAATCTACGTTGACCCCAATCTTCCAACGGCAATTTCAAGAAGTATTGCAACAACGGTAATCAAGAAACTTACGGGTCCAATAAATATAAATAGAGCGACCCTTGCACAGTTTGATCTTCTTCCAGGGATCGGCCCAGTTATCGCCGCGCGCATCGTGACTTATCGCAAAGTGAATGGCCCCTTTAGCGTGATTGAGGATCTACAGAAAGTTTCTGGGATTGGAAGTGCGAAATTCGCACAGCTCAAGAGCAAAGTTCGCGTGTAAGGGATTATCGAGCCCTTACTTTAGGAAGTGCGATTTGGATCGGTGCACTATCGCAAAGTTGGGTAGCACCATGGCGCACATGTGTAGTGGCACTCTTACTTGCCCTCTTTGCGTTAGGCAAAGGCAAGAGTGTCATTGTTGTAGTTGCGTGTGCGCTATTACTCGGCGCAGGAATGATGTCGTTGCGCCAGATGAGTGTGCAGAACTCTGTTTTGCAGAAGTTTATGGGAGGCACCGCCACTCTTAACGTTCAAGTTTCAACCGATCCCGTGCTAACAAAACCTAAAGTCTTCGGATCAACACTTGCTCCGGCAAGTTATAGCTTCTTGGCAAGTGCACAAAGCGTCCGAGGCGATAGTGGCGAATTCACTCTTCGAATTCCGATAAGAGTAATTAGTCAAAAGAGAGCTGTCAGCTTGTTATTGCCGGGTCAAACTTTCACAGCCAAAGGAGCGCTTTCGCGTAGTAAGGAAGCGCGCGTTGGAGCACTTTTCATAATCCATGGTGATGTCAAAGTACTCACTCCGCCCTCGCGATGGGCAAGAAGTCTTGGTGCCATTCGCACACACCTGCGTCAACTCAGTGGAAAAGGAGAAGGTGGTGCACTGATACCAGGAATGGTGCTCGGTGATACTTCCCTGCAAAGTTCACAATTTCGAGATGCGATGCGCAGAAGTGGACTCACGCATTTAACTGCGGTGAGCGGCGCGAATTTTGCAATTATTTCCTTGTTCGCGTTGTGGTGCATGCAATGGTTTTTTAGGAAAATTCGAATCAGGGTGATATTCACTGCAGTCGCACTCTCTGGATTCATAGCACTTGTTAGGCCTTCACCTTCCGTTCTTCGTGCAGCGGCAATGGCAAGTGTTGTTCTTTTTGCACGTGCAGTTGGGCAACGAAGTGATGCACTCCCTGCGCTAGGTTTTGCAATCGCAATTGTTGTCATTGGCGATCCATGGCAAGCACGTGATCCCGGATTCGCACTCTCTGTATTGGCAACAGCTGGACTCTTACTTTTGGCTCCAAGAATTGTCTTGTGGCTAAGCAAATTCATGCCGGTCAAGGTTGCAGGTGCAGTTAGTCCGCCATTTGCAGCCGTTGTTATGTGTGCACCGATACTGGTCGCCCTCTCTGGATATATAGGACCGATGACAGTGATTGCAAATGTTTTAGTCGCACCGGTCGTAGCTCCCATCACCGTTTTCGGGTTCATTGCCGCACTCATTTCACCTTTTGTTCCGCAAGTCAGTTCTTTCATCCTCTTCTTCGTTCGATTCCTTGCATCGTGGATTGCTTCCGTTGCTCAATGGGCATCTGCATTTCCTGTGCTCCAAATTACTACTGGGGTTATTGGCTTTTGTTTTACCCTCGGTGCGGTCATTGCAATTTTCTTTCTCGTCAAAGGCAGGAAAAGTTTCCTCATTGCATTATTTCTGCTGGTAATCACTCTTACCTGGATAGGCAGATGGCCAGGAAATGATTGGCAAGTTGCTAACTGCAATGTTGGACAAGGGGACTCGATGGTCATTAATTTAGGGGAAAGCGGTGCAATTGTTATTGATGCAGGGCCTGACTCATCACTTGTTGATCGATGCCTGAGCCAACTTGGCATAAAGCACATTCCATTATTAATTTTGACTCATTTTCATGCAGATCATGTTGAAGGTGTTGCAGGAATTATTCACCGCAGAGATGTCGGGCAGGTTTGGGTGAGCAACAATGCTGAACCTGTATTTGAAAGTACTCACATAAGGCAAGTGCTCGGAATCCGAGCGCACATCGTGATTGCCGAACGAGGATTATCGACAACAATGAAGAGCAACCGAGGCAACATTTCACTAAAAATTTTGTGGCCAGATAGTGCTGAACATTCCTTTGATTTACTTCCGGGCGATGGATCTGCAATAAATAATTCAAGTCTTGCTCTATTGCTTAACGCCCCAGATTTCTCTCTCTTTGTAGCAGGTGATTTAGAGCCTCCCGCACAACAGCAAATTATCGACTCAGTAGGAAAAGTTGATATCTATAAAGTGAGTCATCATGGCTCCAAGTATCAAGATGTCGGCTTCACCGAGCGCCTCGCACCCACGCTTTCCATAATCAGTGTTGGCGCAGGAAATTCCTATGGCCACCCAGCTCCACAAACTCTTGCCTTGCTGGCTAGACTTCGAAGCACAATTTACCGAACTGATATCAGTGGAGCGATTGCAGTCACTGCACATGAGCATCACTTTAAAGTTCGGACTAGTACAGGTGCATGGTGGCAGAAAGTGAGGTTGGGATGAGCAACTATCTGCTTCTTGGATCTGAATCAGCCCTTGCCGACCGCGCACTAGCCAAACTTCTCACAGCTTTGCGCGATGATGATTATGAAATCGCCACAATGTATTGCGAAGAAGCCGAAGTTGGCGATGTATCAGAAGCTCTTGCCCCATCTTTATTTTCGGAAAAACGTGCCCTCGTCATGCGAGATTTGCAAGAGTTAATCAGTGATGTGCAAGAAGAGGTTATTCGTTTTCTAGATGACCCCGACCCATCAATGATCATAGTTTTCGTTCACAAAGGTGGAGTTAAAGGGAAAGCGTTATTAGACCGCATAAAAAAAGAGAAACCTGAAATTCTTCTTTGTGACCCGCTTAAGAAAGAAAGTGAAAAGCAAGAATTTGTTCGCCATCTTTTTCTCGACCTTGGTCGTAAGGCAACGCCCGGTGCCGTGAGCGCACTCATCAATGCGACAGGTACAGATTTGCGCGAGCTAAGTTCTGCGTGTAGTCAGATTGCATCTGATACGACCGGCGTCATTGATGAAGCGATGATTGATAAATACCATCAAGGGCGTATTGAAACAACTGGCTTTGACGTGGCTGATGCAACTCTAGATGGCGATGTTACAAAAGCGCTTTTAACTTTACGCAATGCAATTGCAACGGGAACAGATCCAGTGATGGTCACAAGTGCAATTGCGTCTGCTCTTCGTGGTCTTGCAAAAGTTTCTGGTGCGAATCGCGGTTCGAAATCATTTGAATTGGCTGGAGAATTAGGAATGGCCCCTTGGCAAATTGATAAAGCGCGACGCCAACTCAGCGGATGGTCACCTCGTGCACTTGCCAGCGCTGTGGCCTCAATTGCTCAGGCAGATGCGGATGTAAAAGGGGCATCAGTGGATCCCATTTATGCCCTCGAGCGAGCGGTCTCCACCATCGCTCGCGCACGCTCGTAATTTGAGCATAGAGCGCTCTCGCTGGTAGCCTTCCTCTCCTTGGCCCATCGGGGTCAGCTAATCAGCAAAAGATGAGGACAATCGCACGTGGCAAATATCAAGTCGCAGATCAAACGGATTAAGACCAATGACAAAGCACGCCTTCGCAATAAGTCAGTGCGTTCGTCAATCAAGACCGCCGTTCGTAGATTTCGCGATGCTGTCACCGCTGGCGATAACGCATTAATTTCTACTGAACTTCGTTCCGCATCACAGGCGCTAGATGTCGCTGTAGCAAAGGGTGTTATTCATAAGAACACCGCTGCTAATAAGAAATCTTCAATGGCTAAATCGGCAACCAAAGCCGGCGTTCGTTAATTTTCTTTTCTATCTAGAGCGAGGCTAAGTAATGCCCGCAATTTCACTGGCTAAAGCACCTCAGCCTTCTGCAACTGACCCGGCACAGATTCGAAATTTCTGCATCATTGCCCATATCGACCATGGAAAATCCACGTTGGCCGATCGCATGCTTGGTATCACCGAAGTTGTAGATCCTCGCCATATGCGCGAGCAATATCTCGATCGCATGGATATCGAACGCGAACGCGGAATCACCATTAAGTCTCAAGCAGTTCGCTTGCCTTGGCGATCAGGAATCGATGGCAAGGAATACATCCTTAACATGATCGACACTCCAGGTCACGTAGATTTTACTTACGAAGTTTCGCGCTCGCTTGCAGCTTCTGAAGGTGCAATCTTGCTCGTCGATTGCGCGCAGGGGATTGAGGCGCAAACTCTTGCTAACTTGTATTTAGCGATGGAGAACAATCTCAAGATTATTCCTGTGCTTAATAAAATTGATTTACCTGCAGCACAACCCGAAAAATTCGCTGCAGAACTTGCAAAACTTATTGGTTGCGAACCCAGCGACTGTTTACGAGTATCGGGTAAAACAGGCGAAGGCGTTGCCGAACTTCTCGATCAGATTGTTGCCCAGATTCCAGCACCGCAAGGCGATGCAAACGCACCTGCTCGCGCACTCATTTTTGACTCGGTTTACGATGTTTATCGCGGTGTGGTTACTTATGTGCGCGTTATAGATGGACATCTTTCAGCACGTGATCAAATTCAAATGTACTCAACTGGTGTACGCCATGAAATGTTAGAAGTCGGTGTGATCTCACCAGAGCCTGTGCCGAGCAAAGGTCTTGGAGTGGGTGAAGTTGGCTATTTGATAACGGGCGTAAAGGATGTACGTCAATCTCGAGTTGGTGACACCGTTACCAATTACAACAATCCAACTAAGCATCCGCTTGCTGGTTATAAAGATCCAAAACCAATGGTTTTTTCTGGCTTGTATCCACTCGATGGTGCTGACTATCCCTTATTGCGCGAAGCGCTCGATAAATTGCAACTCAACGATGCGGCCCTTGTCTATGAGCCTGAATCTTCAGCCGCTCTTGGTTTCGGTTTCCGATGCGGGTTTTTGGGGCTGTTGCACATGGAAATTGTCCGCGAACGTCTAGAGCGTGAATCTAATTTAAGTTTGATTTCTACCGCACCGAACGTTGTATATAACGTGATGCTAGACGACGGTAAAGCAGTCATAGTGACAAACCCAAGCGAATTTCCCGAAGGAAAAATCCTTAGCGTTGAAGAGCCAATCGTTCGTTCCACAATCTTGGCGCCAAGTGAATTCATTGGAGTCATCATGGAGCTCTGCCAACAGCGTCGTGGAGTCTTACTAGGCATGGATTACCTTTCCGAAGATCGTGTTGAGATTCGCTACACCCTTCCATTGGCTGAAATTGTTTTCGACTTCTTCGATAAATTGAAGTCAAGCACACGTGGTTATGCATCACTTGATTACGAGGCAATTGGTGACGCAGAAGGAGATTTAGTAAAAGTAGATATCTTGCTTCAAGGAGAAGCAGTTGATGCATTTAGCGCAATTGTTCACCGCGATAAAGCTTATGCATATGGTTTGATGATGACAGGTAAGTTGCGTGAACTTATTCCACGCCAACAGTTTGAAGTACCAATTCAGGCCGCCATTGGATCACGCATCATTGCTCGCGAAAACATTCGTGCAATCCGTAAAGATGTTCTTGCAAAATGTTACGGCGGAGATATTTCGCGTAAGCGCAAGTTGCTTGAGAAGCAAAAAGAGGGAAAGAAGCGCATGAAGATGGTTGGCCGTGTTGAAGTTCCTCAAGAAGCTTTCATCGCGGCCTTAGCAACAGATGCCGATATTGAAAAGGCGAAAGCCGCTCGGAAGTAAGTCACGTGACAGAGCTTTCGTTCTATGTGCACATTCCATATTGCATAAAGCGTTGCGGATACTGTGATTTCAATACGTACACCCCTAACGAACTAAAAGACGGAGCTAGTCTAGAAACCGTCTCAGGGGATTACATTGATGCGGTACTTAAAGAGATCGATAGCGCTTATCTAGAAGCACCAGGCAAGGTTCCAACAATATTCTTTGGTGGCGGAACACCAAGTCTGCTCCCTGGTAAAGATTTAGGACGGGTTATTTCAGCCATTAAGCAACGTTGGTCCGTGGATGATAATTGTGAGATCACACTTGAGGCAAACCCTGATTCAGTCGATGAAAACAAATTGCAGTCCTTCCGTGATTCTGGATTCAATCGAATTTCATTCGGTATGCAGTCCGCCGCACCTCATGTGTTGGCAACTCTAGATCGAACTCATAATCCTGCAAATGTAGAGCGGGCGGTTCGATCTGCTCGCAATGTTGGCTTTAGCAGTATTAGCGTGGATCTTATTTACGGAACACCTGGCGAAACTTTGGAAGATTGGCGAGCAAGTGTAGAAAGCGCACTCGCCCTCAAAGTGGACCACATCAGTGCCTACGCTCTCATTGTCGAAAGTGGCACAAAACTTGCTGGACAGATTAAGCGTAAAGATATTTCAATGCCAGATGATGATTTGATGGCAGATATGTATTTGCTTGTTGATTCCCTTGCACAAGAATCAGGTTTGTCTTGGTATGAGTTAAGTAATTGGTCTAAACCAGGCCACGAATCTAGACACAATATTGCTTACTGGAAAAACGCAAACTGGTGGGGGCTTGGACCAGGGGCGCATTCTCATCTTGATGGAGTTCGTTGGTTCAATGTAAAGCACCCTAACGTTTACAAAAGTTCTCTCTTTGAAGGTAAATCACCAATTCACGAACGCGAAATATTGACGCCATCACAAATTGCTGACGAAGGGATTATGTTGCCCATTCGAATGCGGGAAGGAATCTTGCGTAAGAATTTGAGTCAAGTGCAACAAAGTAATGCCGAGCCCTACACACGTTCGGGGCATATAGATCTCGAAAAATGGGGGCAGGGCACCTTGCAATTGACCCCTCAAGGGCGCCTTATTGCAGATCGAATCGTGCGCGAATTAGTTGTGTAGTAGCGTGTGTTCCTATGCATACAACACATATTGTCCTTGTCAGTCTTTTAGCCCTTATCTTTCTTGTCTCAGGTCTATCTAAAGCCAGCGGTAATCCGAAAGGACTTTCGGGAACTCGCGACGTCAATGTTCCTGATGGGCTTGCTCGCGTCATTGGTATTTTTGAAGCCCTTGCTGCCCTTGGATTGGTTATTGGATTGCGTGCCAACTTCATTCAATGGGGTTCTCTTATTTTCTTATGGATGACAATGGGCGGAGCGATTTACACTCATTTCCGAGCGAATAAAGCTAAAACAGGTGTGCCCGCATTTATTTTGCTCACACTTGTCTCAATCGCTCTTGTAACTATCTAGAGAATCCATGTCATCACGTCGTCTTGAAATTCTTCGCGCCATAGTCGACGAGTACGTCACTACTCAAGAACCAGTTGGCTCAAAGTCCATTGCAGATCGCCATGGGCTCGGAATTTCTCCAGCGACAATTCGTAACGAAATGGCCGTGCTCGAAGAGGAAGGACTCATCACTCACCCTCACACGAGTGCTGGTCGGATTCCGACTGATCTTGGTTATCGAGTATTCGTCGATAAGTTGGCAACGGTTAAACCACTTTCAGCACCAGAGCGTCGTGCAATTGAAACTTTTCTTGAGGGTGCGCTAGATCTCGATGATGTTGTCATGAGGACTGTGCGCTTATTAGCCGATGTCACCAAGCAAGTCGCTGTTGTCCAGTACCCATCAATCGTTAAATCGCGCGTACGCCACGTAGAGCTTGTCGCCTTGAATTCCTCACGCGTCATGATTGTGCTCATCACAGATGCAGGGCGGATTGAGCAGAGGGTTATTGAATTTTCACACGATGTTCCAGAAAATTTCTTGGCGAACTTGCGAACTCAACTCAATCAAGCCGCAGTGGGACAAAGATTGCCAGATGTTGCAGCACGACTTTTGCCACTCCTCGATGGCTATAGCAGCGCCGACCGCAGAGATGTTGCAACGATCATCTCAACACTTACAGAAATGTCTATGGAAAAACCGGAAGAGAAAGTGGTTCTGGCTGGAACCGCTAATTTAGCGAGGTTCCGAGAAGATTTCACAGCACAAATACATCCGATACTTGAAGCACTCGAAGAGCAAGTTGTCTTGCTTCGATTATTGGGAGATGTAACAGATACCGTCCAAGTACGTATTGGACATGAGCAAAGTGAAAAGAATTTACGCGAAACCAGTTTGGTGACTGTTGGCTATGGCACTGAATTGAATCCACTTGGCGCTCTTGGAGTTATCGGCCCAACACGTATGGATTATGCGGGATCAATTGCTGCAGTATCTGCAGTTGCGCGATACGTGGGCCACTATATGAATGAGAGTAAATAGTGGCTGATCTGTACGAGCTCTTGGGTGTCGATCGTGGCGCAGACCAAGACGAGGTTAAGCGTGCTTATCGTAAATTAGCGCGCGAACTTCACCCCGATGTAAATCCTGATCCAGCAGTTCAAGATCGCTTTAAGGAAATTACTGCAGCGTATGAAGTATTGAGCGACCCCCAAAAACGACAGAACTATGACATGGGTGGCAATGCCAACTTTGGCGGTGCTGGTTTTGGGTTTGGCGACATCATGGATGCCTTCTTCGGAGGAGGAGGCGCACGTGGGCCTCGTCCTCGAATGAGAGCGGGTCAAGATGCACTTATTCGTATTGAAGTTGATTTACACGAAGCATGTTTTGGAACAGAGCGCGAAATAAGTGTTGAAAGCGCCATACGTTGCAGCAAATGTGAAGGTTCGGGCTGTATCGATGGAAGTGCACCTTCGCGATGTGAAATATGTAAAGGGCGTGGTGAAACTCAGCAAGTAACACGTTCGTTCCTTGGTCAAGTTATGACAAGTCGACCATGTGCTAATTGCCAAGGTTATGGTTCAGTTATTTCTGATCCATGTCGCGAATGCGCAGGCGATGGTCGCGTGCGTGCGAAACAAAGTATTCCAATCAAAATTCCTGCAGGTGTAGAAACAGGAAATAGAATCCAACTGTCTGGTCGAGGAGAAGTTGGCCCCGGTGGTGGACCTGCCGGTGATCTTTATGTAGAGATTGTTCAAAAAGAGCATGAGTTTTTAGTACGTGATGGAAATACCCTGCACTTGGCATTAGGTATCACCATGGCATCAGCCACGTTGGGTACAACTCTTACTGTTGAAACTTTAGATGGCCCAATTTCAGTTGTTGTAAAACCAGGTACACAAAGCGGAGCGATGATTCCCGTAAAGAATAAGGGAGTTACACACTTGCGCGATGGCGGGCGTGGCGATCTCATTGTCCATGTCGAAGTGCATACACCGACAAAACTCAATAAGGAACAAGAAGAGTTGATGAAGAAGTTTGCAACTTTGCGAGGCGAAAAAGATGGCGAAGCCCAAGTACAGGGTCACGATGGTGGATTTTTCTCTAAATTTCGCGATGCATTTGGCCGGTAATGCTGCCCCTATTTATCGTTAACGATTTGCCAACTTTAGTTGGCGCTAATTACACCTTGGGTGGGGATGATGGACACCACGGCGCCCGAGTATTACGAATACAAGTAGGGGAGCAGCTGCTACTTACGGATGGTGAAGGTTCTTGGTCGCGTACTCAAGTATTAGAAGTTGGTAAGAAATCACTTGACCTATCTGTAATCGAAACTGGCTTTGAAACGGCGCTCCCTACAACAATTACGGTGGTGCAAGCGCTCCCAAAATCTGATCGGGCAAAAGAGGCAATTGAGTTAATGACTCAGGCAGGCGCGGACCACATCGTCTTGTGGAACGCGGAACGTTCGATTGGCAGAGCTGAAAAAGGCGTTGATAAATTACGAGTAGTTGCTCACGAAGCAAGCAAGCAATCAAGGCGTTTTCGTATTCCGCGCATTGAAGGAGTATCAACAACGGCGCAAGTAGTCGAACTAGTAAGAGGCTCAGATCTAGCAATCGTTTTGCATGAAGAATCTGACATTAAACTCTCAACTTTATTTCCAACAGCGCACGCTATTTCTTCGGCAGTAATTGTCGTAGGCCCTGAAGGTGGTTTGACGGAAACAGAAGTGACTTTGTTTCAACAAGCTGATGCCCACATTTGCCTGCTCGGTAGGCCAATATTGCGCTCGGCGCATGCAGGAATTGCGGCGATTTCGGCACTTAATACAGGGTTGAAGATATGGTGATGTTATGCCGTTAGATGCCGAGTGCTTGTTTTGTAAAATTATCGAAGGCAATATTCCTGCCGACATTGTTTACAGAGATGAAAATGTTGTTGCCTTCCGCGATATTTCACCTAAGGCACCAACACATGTACTAATAATCCCAACCGTTCATGTTGAAAACGTTGCCGAATTAGCAAAGATGTCTTCCGTTATTACAGCATCACTTTTTAGCGCTGCCAAAGAGATTGCCGATAGCGAAGGCCTAGACGGTTACCGCACGGTTTTCAATACTGGCGCCTCCGCAGGGCAGAGTGTTTTTCACGCGCACATGCACCTTCTTGGCGGGCGCCCCCTGACTTGGCCTCCTGGTTAAAGAGAAAACACATACACTGGTGGCAATGGATAAGACTCTATTCGTAGTTCCAAGCGCGATACCGATGGTTGCATTATTGGGTCCTGCAGATACAAACCTACGAGCTATTGAGCAACTATTTCCAACTCTTGCTATCACGGTGCGAGGTAATGAAATTTCATTTACCGGAGATTTTGAAGAAAGCCAAAAGTTTGAAGCGCTAATTAATGAACTGCTTGTAGTAATCCGCTCTGGTCAAGTTCTTTCGACAGATATGGTTACGCGCTCAATTTCGATGCTTCGCCAAACACCTCAAGATCATCCAGCCGAAGTGTTATCCCTCAATATTGTAAGCAACCGTGGGCGAACGATTCGGCCTAAGACTGCAAACCAAAAACACTACGTAGATGCGATTGAAAATAACACAATAACTTTTGGAATTGGCCCTGCAGGAACAGGTAAGACGTATCTAGCAATGGCTAAAGCTGTAGCCGCGCTTCAAGCAAAACAGGTGCATCGAATAATTCTGACAAGACCTGCAGTAGAGGCTGGGGAGCATTTAGGATTTTTGCCGGGCACTCTTTCAGAGAAGATTGATCCTTATCTGCGCCCACTTTTTGATGCTTTGCACGACATGATCGACCAAGACTCGATTCCGCGCCTCATGCAATCAGGGGTTATCGAAGTTGCACCTCTAGCTTATATGCGCGGCCGAACGCTCAACGATGCATTCATTATTTTGGATGAGGCACAGAACACAACTCCAGAACAGATGAAGATGTTTCTGACGCGCCTTGGATTTGGGTCCCGAATGGTGGTTACAGGCGATGTTACTCAAATCGATTTACCAACTGGTTCGCGATCTGGCTTAAATATTATTAGAGATATCTTGGTAGATATCGATGACATTGCATTCATTGACTTAAACGCCGAAGACGTTGTACGACACAGTCTTGTTGGTGACATTGTGCAGGCCTATGGAAAGTTTGATGACGAACGCTTGAGTAAAGCTCAGGAGCAGCGTGCGCCTCGCCAGTTGCACCCGGGCAAATAATTTATGGCAATAGAGATAATTAATAACACCAAAGAGGATTACAGCAATTTGAAGCTGGAGTCATTATTGGCATTTGGAATGGCGCAGATGGAAATTAATCCTGACTGCGATTTAAATCTGATGTTGGTTGACGAAGACGAAATGACCGAGTTGCACATTAAATGGATGGATGAACCTGGCCCCACCGATGTGCTCTCTTTCCCAATGGATGAAATCGAACCTGGATACAAAGAAGTAGGAGTGCTCGGAGACATTGTTCTGTGTCCGACTGTTGCACTTTCCCAAGCGCAAAAGGCAGGGCACTCATTTGAACACGAGGCCGGGATTTTGAGTATGCATGGGTTGCTCCATATTCTTGGTTTCGACCACGCAGAACCAGAGGAAGAGAAAGAAATGTTTGCACTTCAAGAATCTCTGGTCGCTAGGTGGAGCAAATAATGGGTTTTTTGATTTTTTACATTGTAATTTTATTAGCCTTCGCAGGGTTTTTAGCAGGAAGTGAATCTGCGCTGAGCGCTATTTCTCGCGTAATGGTTGAAAGTCTTGAAAGTAAATCTGGCGGAGCGATACTTCGTAAAGTCAGTCAAGATCCAGCCCGATACCTCAATGTGGTCCTACTTGTCCGCAAAGCTTGCGAACTTACAGCCACTGTACTTTTGGCAATAATTATTTTTGACAAGTTTGATGGTGGTATCGCTCTCCTTATCACCGTAGGAATAATGGTTGTTCTCTCATACGTCATCATTGGAGTTGGTCCAAGAACGTTAGGAAAACAACATCCGCATACCTGGGCCAGAAGCGGCGCAGTTACTGCATATGTTTTAGCCAAGATATTGGGACCAATTACCGCATTGCTTATCGCTATTGGAAATGCAATTACTCCTGGCAAAGGTTTTCGCCACGGCCCATTTGCAAATGAAGCCGAGCTTCGCGATTTGATGGATCAAGCTCATGAGCGGGGTCTTGTTGAATCAGACGAGCACGAAATGATTCACTCCGTATTTGAACTTGGCGATACTTTGGTTCGCGAACTTATGGTTCCACGTACCGAGATGGTCTGGATCGAAAAAGATAAATCATTACGCCAAGCACTCTCACTCGCACTGAGGTCAGGTTTTTCCCGCATTCCAGTTGTGGGCGACGACATCGACAATATTATTGGGCTGGCATATGTAAAGGATTTGGCAAAGCGCACGCTTGACCATCACGAGGCTGAGCAAAGTGAACGAGTCGAGCAACATATGCGAACAGCAAGTTTTGTCCCTGAGATCAAAATGGCTGCGGAGCTTTTAAAGGAAATGCAGCGAGATCAAATTCACCTAGCAATCGTTGTCGATGAGTACGGTGGAACTGCAGGCATCATCACAATCGAAGATATTTTGGAAGAAATTGTTGGTGAAATCGAAGATGAGTTTGATGACGGAGAAGAAAATTTCTCATGGCTCTCAGATGGCAAGGCACGCGCACTTGCAAGCTTGCACGTCGAAGATTTAGCACAAGAGTTAGAAATTACTGTTGCCGAGAGTGATTATCACGACGTTGACACTATTGGCGGAATGATGGCTAAGAAGTTGGGCCGTGTGCCAATTGCTGGAAGCACGATTAGTTTGCAAGGGTGGAGCATTACGGCAGAGCGTCCCATAGGTCGCCGTCGAAGAATTAGTAGTGTTTTAGTTGTTCGAGAAAGTGCAACGCAAGATCACGATTTAACTGTTCTATAAATCACGATAGTCTTAGACCATGCGCATTGTTCGATTCTCACCTACTTCTGCTGACCCGGCGTTAGAACTAGGTAAGGACCCTCTTTTTGGATTGATCAATGAAGATGGCGTTATTGCAGTCCTTGCCGGAGATCCTCTTTATGCCGGCATAACACCAAATGGCAAGGCCGTGCCAGTTTCACAAGTGAGATTACTTGCGCCGGTGTTACCTCGGAGCAAAGTTGTATGTATCGGTAAAAATTATGCTGACCATGCCAAGGAAATGGGTGGGGACGTCCCTGCACAACCAGTTATTTTCTTGAAGCCAAATACTTCTGTTATTGGACCCGGTGACACCATTGTGTGGCCGGGCATGAGT
>CAEZZZ010000008.1_pt1 | contig 23211 bp, 26 predicted proteins | sample 7267111 | NCBI WGS metagenome assembly CAEZZZ01 (sample SAMEA6813971, study PRJEB35770) | uncultured Actinomycetes bacterium | biome: Freshwater; feature: Freshwater reservoir; material: water | place: Czech Republic | collected 2016-08-15 | depth 30m m | reverse complement strand
TTTTCCACGAGAACCAAGAAGAGCCTTCACTCGCGCAATATGCGGCGAATGAAGGCTCTCAATCATTGAGGTTTGCTATTAGTTTGAAACGAGGCTTTTGCGTGCCACTTCAACCAAAGTCTTGAAAGTTTCTGGTTCATGTGTTGCAAGCTCAGAAAGAACTCTACGGTCGACTTCAACACCAGCAGCTTTTAGGCCTTGAATGAAACGGTTGTACGTTAAACCATTTTCACGGCTTGCGGCGTTGATACGTTGAATCCATAGTTGACGAAAGTCACCCTTCTTATCTTTGCGGTCATTAAACGCATAAACCATGGAGTGCGTGAGTTGCTCTTTTGCTTTTGCATAGAGACGTGATCGTTGTCCTCTATAGCCACTTGCACGCTCGAGAGTTGTACGACGCTTCTTGGCGGCGTGAACACCGCGCTTAACTCTTGCCATTCAGGGCGCTCCTTACTTCAGGCCAAGCATGCGCTTGGCTGTAAATGCTGTAGTTGGTTTGGCAGTTGCATCACCGGACAAGCGTCGTGTGTGACGTGATGACTTGCGCTCAAGAAGGTGGCGCTTGCCAGCTCGCTCGTGCATGATCTTTCCAGATCCGGTAACGCGGAAGGTCTTCTTCGCGCCACTGTGCGTTTTCATCTTTGGCATGCTGCGTACATCCTCTCGATCGTTTAGAACTACTTATTCAACCGCTTCAGAGGCAGCTTTGGCTTTGCGGGCCGCTTTCTGCTCTGCAACTGCTTCTGTCTTCTTCTTCGTTGGACCTAGCACCATCGTCATATTGCGTCCCTCTTGCTTGGGAGCAAATTCGATGAAACCAAATTCAGCAATGTCTTCAGCCAGACGCTGCAAGAGTTTGTAACCTAACTCTGGCCTTGTCTGTTCGCGACCGCGAAACTGCATCGTAATCTTTACTTTGTCGCCTCCGCGAAGAAACTTCTCAATATGATTCCGTTTGGTGTCATAGTCGTGAGCTTCAATCTTTGGTCGCATCCGAACCTCTTTAATCACAATGTGAGTTTGGTTCTGCCGTGCTTCCCGTGCTTTTTGCGCGATCTCGTATTTGTATTTTCCAAAATCCATGATCTTGCAAACGGGTGGAACAGCATCAGGAGCAATCTCAACAAGGTCGAGACCAACTTCATCTGCCATTCGCAACGCGGTATCGATATCGACAACTCCGATTTGCTCAGCGGTATGTCCGATGAGACGAACTTCGGGGACGCGAATTCGATCATTGATGCGGGCTTCAGTTGTGATAAAGACTCCTTCTCGGTCGTGTGCTTGTCAGAAGATTATCTCTGCAAGGGAGCGCACCGCGAAGAGCTCAAAAAGAGCTTCGACATACCAACTCGCCAAAGCGATGGAGGTGGGAGCGCTAACTCCTCTTGCAGTGAAAAATCCACTGGTCTGTCACGAAGGGTACTAGAGAGTGGGGAAAGTGAGAAATCGGGGCTAAATCAGCCACCCATAGCGTGGACGCCACCATCAACATGGAGAATCTCGCCTGTTGTTTTCGGTAGCCAGTCTGAAAGCAGCACAATCGTCGCCTGTGCTGCAGGTACGGGATCGCTTACATCCCATGTGAGGGCGGAACGTTCGTTCCAGACGTGTTCAAATTCTTCGAACCCGGGTATCGATTTCGCCGCCATTGTCTTGATAGGACCTGCGGCAACTAAGTTCACGCGAATGTTTTCAGGGCCCAGGTCGCGAGCTAAATAACGTGACGTTGATTCCAGGGCAGCTTTGGCAACGCCCATCCAGTCATATTTTGGCCAGGCAACACTGGCATCAAAATCTAAACCCACGACAGATGCGCCATTTTCAAATAGCGGACGTGTTGCCATCGTTAAAGACTTCAACGAGAAAGCTGAAACTTGTAACGCCGTGGCAACATCTGGCCAAGAAGTATTAAGAAAATTTCCACCTAACGCTGCTTCTGGAGCAAAACCTATGGAATGAACAACTCCATGCAAATTGGGAACATGTTCACGAACGCGTTGTTCAAGGGCTGCTAAATCATCCTCATTAGTAACATCTAGTTCTATCACAGGAGCTGGCTGTGGCAAACGTCCGGCAATTCTTTCAGTAAGTCTCAGGACTCGACCGAAAGAAGTAAGGATTACGGTTGCGCCTTCTTCTTGTGCCAATCTAGCAATATGAAAGGCAATCGACGCATCAGTCAGAACTCCCGTGACCAGAATATTTTTACCTTTAAGTAATCCCACTTCAGTGTCCCATCCCTAATCCGCCATCAACTGGTATTACCGCTCCGGTAATATAACCCGCTTTTTCACTTGCAATGAATGCAACGACGCCAGCAACCTCCTGCGGGCTACAGAATCTTGCCAAAGGCACCGCAGCCTCAATTTCATCACGTCTTTTTGTATCAAGTTCTGCTGTCATGTCAGTTTCAACAAAACCAGGAGCAACTACATTGGCAGTAATCCCCCGTGATCCGAGTTCCTTTGCAAAGGATCGAGCCATTCCTACGAGCCCTGATTTGCTGGCAGAGTAATTAACTTGTCCAGCGGCTCCGACTGAACCGACAACGGAACCAACAAAAATAAGGCGACCTTTCTTCAACTTGAGCAAACCTCGTGTTGCTCTGCGGGCTACACGAAATGCACCTGTGAGATTTGTATCTATAACATCCACAAAATCTTCATCACTCATTCGCATCACTAATCCATCGCGTGTTATTCCAGCATTTGCAACTACTACTTCCGGGAAACCAAATTTTTCTTCAATGGAAGTAAATCCATCATCAACACTTTTGGTAGATGTAACATCCATCGAGATTGATTCAAAACCAACCGGGGCGGAGCCAGAGCGATGTGTGATAACAACAAGGAAGCCTTGATCTTTCAATTCTTGCGCTATTGCTAAACCGATTCCTCTATTGCCTCCAGTGACAAGGGCGACAGGTTGCGACATGGGTAAAAGGTACTGGCTACTCAAGCGTAAGTAACAATTTCCACGCCGAAGGATTCAAATCCGACGACAAATACGGATCGATCAAGATGCGTGAAGAAGAGAGAGGACCTAGGGTTGAGCCATGGCTGAGGACTTCCACGACATCACATCTGCTCAACCAGCATTGAGTGATGATTTGCCAGGAAGAAAGCGTAGATATTTCATTTCTATGATGATTCGCACAGCGTGTTTCATTGCAACACTTCTCACGCCCAGCCCTATCCGCTGGTTTTTCCTATTTGGGGCTGTAGTACTTCCATATTTTGCGGTTGTTATTGCCAACGCTGGTCGCGAAACTGTTAAACCTGGAGATTCAGTTATTCATGAGCGACGCAAAAGCATCAACTAACAACAAAGAGAGCCATCCTCTTGTTGCAACTCTTTTAGCACTTGTACTAATCGGACTTTGTTTTTGGGCTAGTTCTTGGCAATACTCGCGAGGCGTCGCACGTCATACCTTAAATGCGCGCATTGCTTCCCATATCGATCAAAAACCAGTTGATTTCGCGACCATTAAATCTCGTCTTGAAGATTCTGAATGGAGACAAGTAAGCGTTAGCGGTTACTTCGATTCATCCCATCAAATACTTCTCCGTAATCGATATTCAGAAGGTAAATATGGTTTTGATCTGTTGACACTTTTCACCGCAAAGAGCGGGGAATCGTTCTGGGTAGATAGAGGCTGGATACCTCCCGGAGAGAATGCGACCGTAGCCCCCGTTTTGCCTAATACTTCGCAAGCGGAAATTGCAATAGTTGGAAGAGTTCGCCTCGATCACTCACTTCCGCAAGGATCCTTCTTTGCTATTTCTACAACCCATCGCGATAAATTGGTTTCGGAGTGGAATGCGCAAGCAAAGAATTCCCAGAACACTGAAAGTTTTTATCTGGATCTCTTAGATTCCAATGACCCCGAACTCGTTCCCGCTTCACCGGTAGAACTTCCAGATCTCAGTGATGGACCACATATGGCTTACGCTCTGCAGTGGCTTTTCTTCGCCGGTCTTGTGATTTACGCTCGCGTACGTTTACGCAGGGGCAGATAAATCCTGGCGGGCATAAAGCTCAGCATACAAACCCTTTTTTGCCACTAAATCTTCGTGCTTACCTCGTTCTACGATTACTCCCTTATCGAGGACCAATATCTGATCCGCTTCTCTTACAGTACTGAGGCGATGCGCGATAACGATGCTAGTGCGACCTTTTAACGCGATACTTAACGCTTCGTGAACCAGCGCTTCGTTTTCAGAATCTAAATGTGCGGTGGCCTCGTCCAAAATAACCACAGAAGGTTGCTTCAGAAGAAGTCGTGCAATCGCAATTCTTTGTTTTTCGCCACCAGACAAACGGTGTCCACGTTCGCCTACCATGGTGTCAAAACCATTTGGTAATGATTCGATCAAATCCCAAATTCGTGCCGACTGGCATGCACTTCGCATTTCTTCGAAAGTGGCATCTTCTTTTGCATAACGCAGATTGGTCGCGATGGTTTCATGGAAGAGATGAGCATCTTGCATAACTACGCCTATAGAACTACGTAAGCTCTCCATTGTTAACTCTCTAATGTCAACTCCACCTACAAAAATCGCACCAGAGGTCACATCATAAAGACGTGGAATCAGAGCGCTAATAGTTGTTTTACCAGCGCCCGATGGACCAACAACTGCAGTGAGCGTCCCCGGTGCTGCAACGAATGAAATGTTCTTCAAAACCTCTCCACTGGGAGTTGTTTCCGGTTTGGAAACAGATTCCAGCGACGCCAAAGAGATTTCATCAGCACGAGGGTAAGCAAATGAAACATCTCGAAATTCAATTCCGGGATTCTTTGTAGACAAAGCAACCGCGCCAAGGGCATCTTGCACCATTGGTTCAAGATCCAATACTTCAAATACTCGTTCAAAGGAAACAAGCGCCGTCATGACATCTATCCGAACATTTGATAACGCTGTTAAAGGTCCATAAAGTCTAGAAAGTAAAGCAGTGATTGCCAATAAGGTTCCAACGCTCACAGCACCTGAGATCGCTAGGTGTCCACCAATGCCATATGCAAATGCCGTTGCGACAGCTGCCACGCTAGTGAGAGCAACGAAAAAGATTCTGTTGAGAAGCGCAATTGTGATACCGATGTCGGCAACTCTGCGTGCCCTCGATGAAAAATACTCATGCTCATTAGATGGTTTCCCATAGAGAGCCACAAGCATTGCTCCTGAAACATTGAAACGTTCAGTCATGGTGCTCGACATCTGCGCATTCACTTCAAAAGATGACCTGGTTAAGGACTGTAATTTTCGACCAACCCATTTTGTTGGTAGGAGGAATAGTGGCAATAGGACGAGTGAAACAATTGTAATTTGCCAGGAGAGAATCAACATAGTTGCTGCAACTAAAATCAAACTGACAACATTGCTAACAACTCCGGACAAAGTAGATGTGAATGCTTGTTGAGCACCAATAACATCCGAATTGATACGAGAAATGAGTGCGCCAGTTTGAGTCCGCGTAAAGAAAGCGATGGATTGCTTTTGCACGTGAGAAAAGACTAAAGAGCGTAAATCAAAGATGAGGCCCTCCCCTATCCGAGAAGAGAACCAGCGACCAACAATGCTCATCAAAGAATCGGCCACAGCTAGCACGCCGACGATTATTGCTAGCTTCGTTACTAGTGATCCGTTATGCGGAATCACCCCGTCATCTATAAGTTGGCGAAGCAACAGTGGCGTAGCCACGATCAGGAATGCATCGATGACGACAGTAATTAAGAAGAATATGATTTGCCATCTATAGGGGTTTGCAAAACTTGCAATACGCTTGATCGTTCCGGCTTTGAGTTTCTGATCCTTAACTGATGGATCAGCCGTAATCGAGCGAAATGTCATCCATGCTGCATGTTGAGACAATTTCTAAACCGTGAATCCCAACGCTCTTAGTTGGTCTCTTCCATCGTCAGAAATTTTATCCGGACCCCAAGGAGGCATCCACACCCAGTTGATTTTCACATCTGCCGTTAGAGGAGCAAGCGCTTGTCTAGTTTGATCTTCGATGACATCTTGTAGTGGGCAGGCTGCAGAAGTGAGTGTCATATTTAAAACAGCAATGTTGCTTTCATCAACCATAACGTCATAAATCAAACCGAGATCAACTACGTTGATACCCAATTCGGGATCCACGACATCTTTCATTGCCTCAGTGATGTCATCAATCTTTGCTTGCATGTGACCTACCTACTCTCCATGAGATTGCCAATTAGCAACATTACTTACTTTTCCCTTGAATCTGTAAAAAAGCATCTTTATAAGCCATCCAACCAAGTAGGGCGCATTTGATTCGCGCTGGGTACTTAGAAACACCAGCAAATGCGACCGCATCCTCTAAAAGAGCTTCATCTCCTTTGCTAGTGCCCTTACTTTGCATGAGTTCCATAAACGATTCAAGAATCTGTGTTGCCTCCTCAGGTGATTTGCCCTGAAGTAGCCCGGACATTACGGAGGCGCTAGCCATCGAAATTGAGCAGCCTTCCCCATCCCATGAAACATTTGCGATAACTCCATTGTTGAGCGACAAATTCAAAGTTATTTCATCACCACAACTTGGATTTACGTGATGAACTTGAACATCCTTATCAATTGAAAGTTGCTTATTCTCTGGATGTTTGTAGTGATCTAAGATTACCTCTTGATATAAATGATCTAGGTTCATTTTTTCGTCCCAAAGTAGCGTTGAGCGCTGCTAATCTCTTCCAATAGAACGTCAATCTCGGATTCCAGGTTGTACAGATAAAAGGAAGCGCGCGTAGTGGATTGAACTCCAAGTGCTTTATTGAGTGGCCATGCGCAATGATGGCCAGTGCGCACCGCGATGCCTTGGTTGTCGAGAAACTGACCCAGGTCATGTGGATGGATACCTGATACAGAAAACGAGATGACGCCTCCGCGAGAGTTCAAAGTTTTCGGACCAAAAATTTGCACATCCTCTATTGCCGATAGCCCATTTATTAATCTTTCAGTGAGAAGCATTTCATGATCGTGAATCTTTGATAAACCAATTCTCTGGAGGTACTCCAAGCCTGCTTGCAATCCAACTGCTTGAGCCATGTTCGGTACTCCGGCTTCAAACTTGCGAGGTGCTTTCGCCCACGTTGAATCGGTCATTGTTACTGTTTCAATCATGGAGCCACCAAACAAAAATGGTGGCAATTCATCTAGTAATTCGGCCCTCCCCCACAAAACTCCGACTCCAGTGGGTCCTAGAGCTTTATGTCCTGAGAAGGCTAAGAAATCAACATCCAATTCCGCAACGTTCAATGGTAGATGAGGAGCAGATTGACAAGCATCCAGCACTACTACTGCTCCCACCTCGTGCGCCCTGGTAGTTATGGAGCGCAGTGGATTAATAGTGCCTAAAACATTGGATTGGTGAGTGACTGCGACAACTTTAGTTTTCGTATCGATAATCTGTTCGATTTTGGATAAATCTAATCGACCTTCATCGTCTATAGAAAACCAAGAAAGTTCAGCGCCAGTACGTTTGGCGAGCTCTTGCCACGGAATGAGATTGGCATGGTGTTCCATCTCTGAAACGACAATGCGGTCTCCAGGTTTAATCGCAAATCTATTGCCTTCTGGGGCGTTACCCATGGAGTATGCCAATAAATTTATACTTTCCGTAGCGCTTTTCGTAAAGATGATTTCTTCTTCTTGGGCTACCAGGAAGGACGCCACACTTCTACGTGCACCCTCAAAAGCATCTGTGGCCTCTTCTGCTAATTGATGCGCTCCACGATGTGCTGCAGCATTGTGCAATCTGTAGAAATTGGATTCTGCGTCAATTACTTGATTGGGCTTTTGACTTGTAGCTCCACTGTCGAGGTACACCAATTGCTTTCCGCCTCTTACAGTTTTTTGCAGAATCGGAAAATCCTTACGGATTTCAATTACATTCAGCGTCATGGGAAGCGATTAGTGGATTAACTACCCACGTATTCGGCATAACCCTTCTCTTCAAGTTTGTCGGCTAATTCCGATCCGCCCTCTTCAACAACGCGACCATTGGCAAAAACATGAACAAAATCTGGCTTTATGTATCTCAGAATTCGGGTGTAGTGGGTGATAAGGACAACTCCCAAATTATTTGCCTCTTTAGCTCTATTGACGCCTTCAGAAACAATTCGCAACGCATCTACATCTAATCCGGAATCTGTTTCATCCAAGATTGCAATTTTTGGCTTTAAAAGCTCTAGCTGCATGATCTCGTGACGCTTCTTTTCGCCTCCCGAAAAACCTTCGTTGACATTACGCTCTGAAAAAGATGGATCCATATTCAAAGCATTCATTGCTTCTTTGACTTCACCAACCCATGTGCGCAATTTTGGTGCTTCACCACGCAATGCGGTTGCTGCTGTTCTGAGGAAATTCGAAACGGAAACGCCTGGAACTTCAACTGGGTATTGCATTGCCAAGAAAAGTCCGGCTTTTGCTCTTTCATCTACAGTCATTTCTAAAACATTTGCGCCGTCTAAAGTTACCGTTCCACCAGTTACGGTGTATTTAGGGTGTCCTGCAATTGAATAAGCCAGCGTCGATTTACCTGAACCGTTGGGGCCCATGATCGCGTGAGTTTCACCGGAGGCGATAGTCAGATCGACTCCGCGCAAGATTTCGATCGGACCCTTTTCAGTAATGACTGAAACTTCGAGGCCACGAATTTCTAATGTGCTCATAAAATGTCTTCTTTCGTTTGAGTTGACTTAGATTTCAACCGTGACGGAATCTCCGTCAATAGCCACTGTATAAACTTCCAAAGCTTGAGTGGCTGGCGGTGTAACCGCTTGGCCTGTTCGTAAGTCGAATTCAGCTCCGTGTAGCCAGCATTCAACTTTGTAATCCAATACATCGCCTTCGGACAAAGACGCCTCTGAGTGCGTGCAGGTGTCTGCTACAGCAAATACTTGATCGCCAATACGTGTCACACATATTGATTTGCCGTTCTTCTCCAACTTAACTGGCTTGTTGTCTATCAATTGCGACAAATTGAGATCTGTCATTTCATGCACCTGCCTTTGTCAGTTCGTCATCTATACGGTTCATAAGTCTTTCTTGCACAGTTTCGTTGGGGATTTTAGAGATTATCTCTGCGAAGAATCCCCGCACAACCAAACGCCTAGCGTCATCCATTTTGATTCCGCGAGACATCAAGTAGAAAAGTTGCTCGTCGTCGAAACGTCCCGTTGTACTTGCATGGCCGGCACCGACTATTTCACCGGTTTCGATTTCTAGATTCGGAACCGAATCTGCCCGTGCGCCATCGCTGAGTAGTAAATTGCGATTGAGTTCGTATGTGTCAGTTCCCTCGGCTGCGCTTCGAATTAGCACATCACCAATCCACACTGTATGGGCACCGTCACCTGCGAGAGCGCCTTTGAAATTTACGCGAGACTTGGCGTTTGGGACGCCATGATCTACATGGATGCGATGTTCAAAATGCTGGCCTTCTGTTGCAAAATACACTCCAAGAAGTTCTGCACTTGAGTTCGGAGCTAAGAAATCAACCGTAGGCAACACTCGTACAAGCGATCCCCCAATTGTCACTGTGATAGATGTAAAGCTTGCGTCTTTATCAACCATTGCGTGATGTCTGGCTGCATAGACACTTGCAGAATCCCATTCCTGCAACGAGATGAAAGTTAGCTCAGCACCCTTTCCAACGTAAATCTCTATATCTTCGCCAAGCACTACTTCGCCTGAATTTTCAACCAATACGGTAGCTTGCGAATTCTCTGCGATCGAAATACGCACTCTAGAAAGTTCTGCACCTAAGGGTCCGGTGAGTAGGCGTTGTAGATGGATAATTTCAGAGACTTTTGTATTAGGTGCAATTTCCAATAAAGCGATGTCATTGGCTTCAGCGTGCACTCTTTGCACAATCACGTCTTCACTAACGGATTGCGGGGAAAGCAGTTCCCGGCTTACACGTTGAAAAGTAACGCCCTTTTGAAGAGTGCCCGTCGATGACAAGGATTTACGGTCAGTTATTGAAACAGAACCGTCGTGTAATCCACTTAAGCGACGAAGAGGGGTGAATCGCCACGCTTCTTCGCGTCCGGTCGGTGTTAGATAATTAGTAGTGAGCAATGCCATTATCCAACAGCGCCTTCCATTTGCAGTTCAATGAGGCGATTGAGTTCAAGTGCGTACTCCATTGGCAATTCCCGTGCGATTGGTTCGATAAATCCACGAACAATCATGGCCATTGCTTCATCTTCGGAAAGACCGCGTGACATCAAATAGAAAAGTTGATCATCACTAATTTTGGAAACAGTCGCTTCGTGACCCATAGAAACATCATCTTCACGAACATCAACATATGGATATGTATCAGAACGTGAAATGGTGTCAACAAGTAGCGCATCACACTTAACAGTGCTTTTGGAATGATGAGCACCTTCTTGTATCTGCACAAGTCCTCTGTAGGAAGTTCTTCCTCCCCCGCGAGCAACCGATTTCGAAATAATCGTTGAGGATGTATATGGAGCAGCATGAACCATTTTCGCACCTGCATCTTGATGTTGACCTTCGCCGGCGAACGCGATTGAGAGCGTCTCGCCTTTTGCGTGAGGTCCCATAAGAAATACAGCTGGATACTTCATAGTTACCTTGGATCCGATATTGCCATCAATCCATTCCATCGTTGCACCCTCTGCACAAGTGGCGCGTTTTGTGACCAAGTTGTACACATTGTTAGACCAGTTTTGGATTGTGGTGTAACGAACACGAGCACCCTTCTTAACGATGATCTCGACAACAGCAGAGTGCAAAGAATCTGACTTGTAAATAGGAGCGGTGCAACCCTCTACATAATGAATGTAAGAATCTTCATCAGCAATGATTAAGGTTCTTTCGAATTGGCCCATATTCTCGGTGTTAATGCGGAAATATGCTTGTAGCGGAATGTCCACATGTACGCCCTTTGGAACATAGATGAAAGATCCACCGGACCATACAGACGTGTTCAGTGCAGCAAATTTGTTATCGCCAACTGGAATAACGCTTCCAAAGTACTCTTTGAATAACTCTGGGTGTTGCTTTAGTCCTGAATCAGTATCAAGGAAAATAACTCCCTGCTTTTCGAGATCTTCGCGAATAGAGTGATAAACAACTTCGGATTCATATTGAGCAGCTACGCCTGAAACAAGTCTCTGTTTCTCGGCCTCTGGAATACCTAAACGATCGTAAGTATTCTTGATTTCATCGGGCAAATCGTCCCAAGTAGTTGCTTGCTTCTCGGTAGAACGAACGAAATATTTAATGGTGTCGAAGAAAATACCAGTGAGATCAGAGCCCCATGTTGGCATTGGTTTCTTATCAAATAAGGCTAACCCTTTTAGACGCATGTCTAGCATCCACTGTGGTTCGGATTTCTTCATGGAAATGTCACGAACTACGTCTTCGTTGAGACCTCGACGTGAATTGGCTCCGGCAGTATCAACATCAGACCAGCCGTATTCATACTTTCCAATACCTTCAAGTTCAGGGTGCGCGATAGTCATCGTTTTCCTCTCCTAGACGATTGGCTGTTTACGGGAATGTTTGGAATATATGTGGTGCAAACACCATCACCGTGAGCGATGGTTGCAAGTCTTTGAACATGCGTTCCAAGGACACGAGAGAGTGCCGCTGTTTCGGCTTCGCACAGTTGTGGAAATTGAGCGGCAACATGTGCGATTGGACAATGATGTTGACAAATCTCTTCGCCATGTTCGCGCTTCAATAACGTCGCTGCGTATCCTTGAGCAGTTAATGCCTGTGTTACGGCAAGCGGGAGCGAAACTTTCTTCTGTGAATTCTTCACGGAAGCATTTACTTTTCTTTCCATCTCTTGCGCACGGGACTGAGCAAATGCAACTAACGACGCATCACTTGTTTCCGCAGCCATGAATCTAAGTGCAGAAACTGCAAGATCGTCATACGAATGTTCGAACTTCTCACGGCCGTTATCAGTCATAACGAAAACCTTTGAAGGCCGGCCCCGACCGCGAGTGGATTGCATGTGTGGTTCGCGTGCTTCAAGAACCCCGTCAATAACCAAATGATCAAGATGTCGGCGAATTCCAGCAGGTGTGAGAGCCAATCGCTGAGACAAGACCAATGCGGTCATGGGCCCATTTTCCAAAATTGCGCGGGCCACTAACCCACGCGTACGGGTGTCCTCGCTTCCAAGGGTTTGGGTCTTTTTCACAACAGAAGTGTGTCGTAATTCCCATACTTTAGCCAATCAGACATTGGTGTCCCCTGCCACAACGGCCCCCATGCTCACCTACCCTGAAGATGGACACCCACGTCCTAGGCTTGCCGTCATGATGAGAGTTCGGGTTGAAAGAGCACTCTCCCCAATTCTGGGAATTTTACTTTTCTTACAATCGGGAATTGTTGTCACTGGCGGAGCTGTACGTCTTACTGGTTCTGGTTTGGGCTGTCCAACATGGCCGCAATGCACAGGTTCTTCTTACACTCCGGTTCCTAATCAAGCCCAAGGTCAAGTACACGCCTGGATCGAATTCGGAAATCGACTACTAACATTTGCTCTCATCATTGCATCCCTCGCCGCTCTCTTCAGTGTGCTCTACCTCAAGAGACGAGATATCCGTGCTTTAGCAATCGGACAGTTGCTTGGAATTCTGGCGCAAATTCCACTTGGCGGAGTCACCGTACTTACACATCTCAATCCCATTCCCGTAGCCGGACATTTTCTTTTATCGATAATTTTAATTGCTGCTGGCACTTCGCTGTTTGCGCGCCGAAAAGTCGCGCAAGAGAGCGAAATCATTCCCACCTCGATGATGAATTTTCTTCTTGCTCGAGTACATCTGATTCTCACGGCGATAGTAGTAATCGTTGGAACAGTCGTAACCGGAAGCGGTCCTCATGCCGGAGACATATCCGCCCCTCGTTTCCACATCAAAATTCAAACAATTGCCTGGATACATGCCTACCTTGTGATTGCACTCATGATTTTGACAGTTGTACTTTTTCTCTCGTCAAGGAATCAACCAATACTCAATAAACGGGTATTAATATTTTTCGCCATAGCAATCGGTCAAGGTGCCATAGGATTTGTGCAGTTCTATCAAGGATTACCAGAATTGCTTGTTGGAGCGCACCTTATTGGCGTAACTCTCGTTTGGATCGGTGCTTGGCGCATACATCTTTCGACTCTACGATAAAAAGGGAATGGGTAACCGCGTGATACAAAATCCATGGAATGACCAAGACGATAAAGCGGTTGCTTACGCACGCGCGTTAGCTATGGATGCTGTTCAGAAAGTGGGCAATGGTCATCCAGGAACAGCCATGGCTCTAGCGCCAGTTGCCTATACCCTTTTCCAGCGATTTTTACGTCATGATCCTTCAGACCCTCAATGGCTAGGCAGAGATCGATTCATTCTCTCTTGCGGACATTCATCGATGACTTTGTATACTCAACTTTTTTTCAGCGGATATGGCCTTGAGTTAAAAGATTTACAAGAATTTAGAACCTGGGGCGCGCTCACACCTGGTCATCCTGAATATGGTCATACTGCCGGCGTAGAAACAACTACTGGGCCATTAGGACAAGGCATTGCTAATGGCGTGGGAATGGCAATGGCTGCACGATATGAGAGAGGTCTTCTCGATCCTGATGCAAAACAGGGTGGAAGTATTTTTGACCACAATATTTGGGTTCTCTGTTCAGATGGAGATTTGCAAGAAGGCGTAAGCGCCGAAGCAAGTTCACTTGCAGGAACGCAAGAATTGGGTAATTTGAATCTCATTTACGATGACAACCGCATCTCAATCGAAGGTGACACCCATGTTGCTTTCACAGAAGATGTTTCCGCAAGATACAAAGCCTATGGTTGGGAAGTTCTAGAAGTTCCAGCACGTAAAAATGGAGATGTTGATCGGGTTGCACTTGAAGAAGCAATGAAGAAAGCGATTGCCCAATCCACTAAACCAACACTTATTCGATTAAAAACAGTTATTGCATGGCCAGCGCCAAATGCACAAGGAACCTCTAAATCGCATGGCTCGGCCCTTGGCGCATCAGAGATTGAACAAACCAAACACGCGCTAGGACTCAATCCTGAAGATAGCTTTGCAATGCCAGCGGACATTCTTGCCCATGTACGTGAAGTGAAAACTCGTGGCGCAGAACTTAGAAAACAGTGGGATGGGCAATTTGCATCATGGGAAAAAGCAAATCCAGATCGCGCGAAATTACTTAATCGTTTGCGCAGTAGATCCTTACCTACTAACTGGAAGAACTCTCTTCCAGTCTTCTCCCCCGAAAAAGAAGTTTCAACTCGCAAAGCATCTGGAGATGTCATTCAAGAATTAGCCAAAGTTTTGCCTGAAATGTGGGGCGGATCTGCAGATCTTGCCGAAAGTAATAACACAACAATCGAGGGTGGCGGTTCGTTCTTGCCAGCAAGTAGTTCGATGAAAAACGCCAACCCGTATGGACGAATCGTTCACTTTGGAATCCGCGAACATGCAATGGGTTCAATTCTCAACGGTATAACTCTCCACGGCCTAACCCGAACATTCGCTGGTACTTTCTTGGTCTTCAGTGATTACATGAGGCCTTCGGCCCGCCTAGCTTCTTTGATGAACTTGGGAGTTACCTTTGTTTGGAGCCACGACTCAATCGGGCTTGGAGAAGACGGTCCAACTCATCAACCCGTTGAACACATTGCTGCTCTAAGAGCAATACCTGGATTTGCAGTTATCCGCCCAGCAGATGCCAACGAAACTTCGCAAGCATGGATACGCATTCTTGAAAATGACAAGGCTTGCGCTCTCTTACTTTCTCGACAGAATTTGCCCGTTTTTGATCGTAAACTTTTTTCCGCTGCCGAAAATGTAGCAAAAGGCGCTTACACGCTCAAAGATGCAAGCAATAAGAAACCTCAAGCAATTTTGATTGCAACGGGATCGGAAGTTTACCTAGCGGTTCAAGCGCAGGAATTGCTTGAAAAACAAGGAATTCCTACTCGCGTTGTAAGTGCTCCATGTTTGGAATGGTTCGATGAACAAAATCAAGAATACAAAGATGAGGTACTACTTCCGCAAGTGCACGTTCGCGTAAGTATCGAGGCAGGAATTAAACAAGGTTGGCGCGAATACATCGGCGACAGAGGAACTTCAATTTCATTAGAACACTTTGGCGCATCAGCCTCTGCGCCCAAGCTTTTCGCAGAGTTCGGTTTCACTCCTGAAAAAATCGTAGAGAGCGTTCTGCGGAGTTTGGCATGATTTGTAAGGAAATTGCTTCCGCAGGTACCTCGATTTGGTTAGACGACCTCTCTAGGTCGAAGATCACAGGCCACGATGAACATTCATTACCATCGCGAATACTTCATGCTGATGTCGTAGGAGTAACAACTAACCCAAGTATTTTTAACTCCGCGATATCAAAAGGTGCCGAGTACGCGAGTGACATCCAGTCCTTGAACGGGTTCACCGCAGAACAAGTTGTTCAAAAGCTCACTACCGATGATGTGCGAAATGCATGCGACTTATTTGCAACTACTGCACGCAATTCCCTCGACGGACGAGTGAGTATTGAAGTAGATCCCCGCAAAGCCCATCAAACTCAAGCCACTATTGATGAGGGCGTAGCGCTATGGAATCTTGTTGACCGTTCCAATGCCATGATCAAAGTGCCGGCCACTTTGGAAGGCCTGCCTGCTGTTACCGCACTAATATCCCTAGGAATTAGCGTAAATGTGACTCTCATCTTTTCCGTCGAACGTTATGTCCAAGTTATTGAGGCATTCATGTCTGGTCTGGAAATTCGAGCAAGCAAAGGCGAGGAACTGTCCTCTGTTTCCTCCGTTGCATCATTTTTCATCAGTCGGATTGATACCGCAGTTGATGACAAACTTAAATCTCATTCATCTCCACAAGCCACCGCTCTGTTAGGTAAAGCCGCTATTGCTAACGCTTCTATTGCCTATGAGGCCTTCGAGAAAGTGCTTCAATCACCACGATGGAAACTGCTTTCCGACGAGGGTGCGCATATGCAACGTCCTCTCTGGGCTTCTACGGGAGTTAAAGACCCGGCCTACGATGACACCCGCTATGTAATCGAACTCATTGCCCCCCACACGGTTAACACCATGCCTCAAGCAACATTGGATGCGCTCCTGGATCACGGTGTCTATCGAGGCGAGAATCTCTCCTCTACTTACAGCCAATCACATGCGATCGTGAATCAACTCTTTGAAATTGGAATAGATCTCGATGAAGTAACGACCTACCTAGAGCATGATGGTGTGAAGAAATTTATTGCCTCTTGGGAAGAGTTACTGGCCAACGTTTCGCAAGTAATGAATCCATGATTCGAATTCACGGTGAAGCAGTTTCTGGGATAGATAAAGTTGATCCACTCTATCTATCACTTGTTGAAGCGAGCACACGACTTCGAAGTAAAGATGCCACATTGTGGAGTGCTAGCTCAGAATCGGAAGCATTAACCAGATTGGCGTGGATTGATTTTCCAACCGAATCCGTCAAACTTATTCCCAGCCTCGATGCGCTTTGGGCTCAATACAGTGGCTTCACCAGAATAATCCTCTGTGCAATGGGGGGCTCATCGCTAGCACCGCAAGTTATAGCCGCTGCGCACGGGAAATCAATTTTTATCCTTGACAGCACAGATCCCGATGTTGTTAATCGCGCACTTGCTGGGAACCTCGCCTCGACACTTGTGATTGTCAGTTCTAAATCTGGCTCCACAATTGAGACATTGTCACATTTGGCACTTTTTCAAAACACTTTCCAAATTCAGGGCCTGAGTCCACAAAAACATCTCCTTGTTATTACAGATGCGAATTCGCCACTAGATCTGCACGCAAAATCTCTTCAATTGCCTACCGTTTATGCCAATCCCAATGTTGGAGGACGTTTTAGTGCGCTTAGTGCTTATGGATTAGCGCCCACGGCGATATTGGGAATTGATATTTCTCTCATACTTGAACAGGCTCGTAAAGCGGAAAGAGAATTTGAAGGTTTGCACTCCCCTGCTGTCGGAGTTGCCTATCTACTTGCAAAGAGCAAAAGTCATTTCATTTCCATAACTGATGCACAATCTTCCATGCCGGGTCTATCTGACTGGATTGAACAGATGCTCGCCGAATCTTCAGGAAAAAATGGAACGGGAGTTCTGCCCGTTATAGTAGAAAGAATTGGTGCACCGCTTGCTGGAAAATCCCTCAATGTTTCTTTCGCAGGCAATTGCGATTTGGTCGTCGAGGGCGAGCTAGGAGCGCAATTTATATTTTGGGAATGGGTCACCGCACTCCTCTGCCACACACTTAACGTTGATCCATTCAACCAGCCCGACGTCGTTCGATCTAAGGAGAAAACTTCGCTTTTGCTAGAGCAATGGAATGGGAATCTTCCTCCGCTACAGTGTGATCAAAGTGAAGGTTCCGTGGAAATATTTGGTAACGCGCTGGGAATATCGGAAACGTTAACCGATTGTATTGATTCGCTCAACGATGATGGTTACCTATGCGTGATGGCATATTTAGATAGCACAGTTAACGTTGAGTTAGGTGAGCTGAGACAAATATTGGCGGAAAAATGTGCTTCCCCTGTTTCCTTTGGATGGGGTCCGCGTTCACTGCATTCGACAGGACAGTTTCATAAAGGTGGCCCAGCAAACGGGATTTTCTTGCAGATAACCGCGGAGCCTTCAGTAGATGTCGCAATTCCTGGTCAAATGTTTTCATTTCATACATTGATTATGGCGCAAGCTCTAGGTGACGCAGAGATTCTCGCTGAAAGAAATCAAAAAGTTATTCGACTCCATCTTAAAGACAGATACGCTGGAATTAGCGAAATCCTTGCAGTCGCACGAGCGATTATTTAGTCGTCGTCTCCGCGTAATTTGCGAAGTGCTTCTTCAAGTAGTTTTGCGCCTTCAGCATCAGTGCGTCGCTCTTTAACGTAAGCCAAGTGAGTTTTATATGGCTCATTCTTGATTGGACTAGGTGGATTGTTCTTGTCGCGACCGGCAGGAAATCCGCAACGGGGGCAATCCCATTCATCAGGAATAACTACAGTTCCATCCTCAGCAAACGATGGTTTGGTTTCATGCTTATTTGAACACCAATAGGAAACTTGAAAGCGACCGATAGATTCGCCGCGTTCGGCTTCTCCCATTGGGCCAGCACCGACTCGACTACCCCGTATTGCGCTTCCGCCTGCCATTGGAACTCCTCACTAATAAAACACTAATGATGAAAATCTGATTCAAAGAATTACTTAAGCACCAAACTCAGTGCGACAACGCTGGCAAACCAGAGGCCACCAACAACAATAGTGATGCGATCTAGGTTTTTCTCAACGACCGAAGATCCACCGTAATTTGAAGAAACTCCGCCACCAAAAAGATCCGAAAGTCCGCTTCCTTTACCTTTATGCAAAAGCACCAAGAGAATCATCAGCACACTCGTCACTACGAGCAGAATCGAAAGCGCTAGTTTCATGGGAACTCCTTATAGATCTTGTAGAGGGCAAGAGTACTGTAAATCAGGTTGATTGATGAAACTTGACGATTTTTGCGAGCTCTTCAGGGTCAAGACTAGCTCCCCCTATCAGGGCACCGTCAACATCGGCCTCTTTCATGATTTCGGCAATATTTGCTGACTTCACGGAACCGCCATACAGAATACGTGTATTTTGAGCAATTTCATGTGAACCAATTTCTTCCAATTCATGGCGAATTGCGTCGCACACTTCTTGTGCATCTTGTGGGGTAGCAGTTTTTCCAGTACCAATGGCCCAAATAGGTTCGTAAGCAATGACAATCTTCTTAAGTTCAGGTTTTGAAAGATTTGCCAAGCAACCCCGCAATTGACGAATAACATGTGATACATGGGTGCCCGATTCACGTATTGATAACTCTTCACCAACGCAGAGAATTGGCGTCATTTCATGAGCTAAGACAGCCTTTATTTTCTTATTGATAAGTGCATCATCTTCTTTGTGAATTGAACGTCGCTCACTATGTCCAACGACAACAAATGTGCATCCCAATTTTGCCAACATAGACGCTGAGATATCTCCCGTGAATGCACCATTTAAGTGAGGAGAAACATCCTGTGCGCCGTAGAGCATCCGTAAACGATCGCCATCGACAAGTGTTTGAATTGAACGAATATCTGTAAATGGAGGGAGAACTGCAACATCTACAGCGTCGTAATCTTTGTCGTTAATGCTGTAAACAAGTTTTTGTACCACTGCAATCGCCTCAAGGTGATTGAGATTCATTTTCCAATTTCCAGCCATGAGCGGTTTGCGCATGATTAACCTTTCCAAATATTCATCTACAGATCCAGCGCAGTGAGCCCAGGAAGTTTTTTGCCTTCGAGATATTCCAAAGAGGCACCGCCACCTGTGGAAATGTATCCGAAATCTGATTCGGAATAACCAAATGAGCGCACCGCTGCTGCGCTATCTCCCCCGCCAACTACCGAAATGCCCGAAATCGTGGTGAGGGCCTGCGCAATAACACGGGTTCCTTGCGCAAATGCCGGAAATTCAAAAACTCCCATAGGCCCGTTCCAGAAAACAGTTTTGCAAGGAGCGATTGCTGTTGCAAAATCCTGCGCCGAAACTGGTCCTATATCGAGCCCAATCATGTTCTCCGCGATCGAATCAATGTCCACAATAGTTGCAGGAGCATCGGGAGAAAATGCTGGTGCAACCACGATATCGGTAGGTAAACGCAAATCCACACCTAATGCATGTGCCCGACTAATCAATTCGTGAACAGCGGGAATTGATTCTTTCTCCAATAAAGATTTCCCAACGGATTTACCTTGAGCAGCCAAAAAGGTGAAAACCATACCCCCGCCAATTGCCAGCACATTAACTTTTTCGAGGAGATTGGCAATAACTGCAATCTTGTCGGAAACTTTTGAACCGCCAAGTACCACTCCATATGGTCTTGCAGGTTCTTGGGTGAGTTTCTTTAAAACTTCAACTTCAGCCGATACTAAGAAACCTGGGGCATGCGGCAATAATTGCGGCAAATCAAAAACAGAGGCATGCTTGCGATGCACGGCGCCAAATCCATCTCCAACATAACAATCTACATTTTTGGCAATTTCTGCAGCAAAATTCCCTCGCTCACTATCTATTTTGCTCGTCTCAGCAGGATTAAATCGCAAATTTTCTAGAAGTTGAATCTGGCCTGGCCGCGCATTTTCCATAACACTTGGTGTGACTCCGCCCCTAAATACAATATCTTGATCAAGCAAGATTCGAAGGCGTTCTGCAACGGGCGCTAGGGAAAACTCTGATGCAATTTCTCCTTTTGGCCGACCCAAATGTGCACCAATAACGAGCGACGCCCCACCCTTAAGAAGAAACTTAATCGTGGGTAGTGATGCCTTTATTCGACCATCGTCAACAATGACTCCATCTTTTAATGGCACATTAAGATCGCAGCGAAGAAAAACTCGCTTGCCGAAAATCTCAAGCGAATCAAGCGTCGACATTAGAGAGAGCGACCTACAAGTTTAATTAAGTCAACCAGGCGGTTGGAATATCCCCATTCATTGTCATACCAACCAACAACCTTGGCGGTATTTCCAATGGTTTTCGTAAGTCCCGAATCGAAAATACACGATGAAGGATCGGTGACAATGTCTGATGAAACTATTGGATCTGCTGTATAAGACAGATAACCCTTCAAGTAACCCGATGAGGCTGCCTTCATTGCAGCATTTATGTCATGAGCGCTTACTTCGCCAGCGAGCTCAACGGTCAGATCGGTCACCGATCCCGTAGGAACCGGGACTCGAAGAGCATAACCATCGAGTTTTCCCTTGAGCTCTGGAAGTACCAAACTAATAGCTTTAGCGGCTCCCGTTGATGTTGGGATGATATTTGTCGCCGCTCCCCTTGCTCGACGCAAGTCCTTATGTGGAAAATCTAGGATGACTTGATCGTTGGTATAGGCGTGAATTGTGGTCATCAGACCGCGCACTATTCCGAATTCATCATTGAGCACTTTGGCCATCGGCGCTAAGCAATTAGTAGTACATGAAGCATTTGAAATGATGTGGTGGTTGGCCGGGTCATATTTTTCATGGTTGACGCCCATAACTATGGTGATGTCTTCATCCGTAGCTGGCGCAGAAATAATAACCTTCTTCGCCCCGGCGCTCATGTGTTTCTTAGCATCTGCAGCTTTTGTAAAGATGCCTGTTGATTCGATGACAATCTCTGCGCCAACGCTTCCCCAAGGAAGAGCTGCCGGATCGCGTTCTGCGAAAACTTTTATTGTTTTGCCGCCAACAGTAATGGTGTCATCAGTAAAGGAAACTTCTAATCCGAGACGACCCAAAATAGAATCATATTTAAGTAAGTGAGCAAGTGTTGCATTGTCGGTGAGATCATTGATTCCCACGATCTCAATTTCCGGCGAGGTCAGAGCTGCTCGGAAGAAGTTTCTACCAATACGTCCAAATCCATTTATGCCAATTGCAGTCACTGTGAACCTCGTTTAGGAATCTGCGTTACAGACACGATTTTGACCGTAACGTTAAGCGTCTACGAACCTTATCAGGGGAATTTCTGCTCTTGCCAGAACCAAGTCCATACATAATGAGTTAGTTAAGTAACTCCGGTGACAATCCGGCTTCAGTGTCAGGAATTCCTAAATCCCCCGCCTTTTTGTCGGCCATTGCTAACAGGCGGCGAATACGTCCTGCAATTGCATCCTTGGTCATTGGAGGAGTCGCAAGTGAACCTAATTCTTCTAAACTAGCTTGTCCATGGTTGATGCGCAGTTCACCCGCTTCTTTAAGATGATCTGGGATTGTTGGGCCAAGAATTTCCATGGCTCTTTGAACTCTCGCAGCAGCTGCAACTGCTGCGCGTGCTGATCTGCGCAGATTTGCATCATCAAAGTTCGCTAATCTATTTGCTGTCGCCCGAACCTCGCGTCGCATGCGACGTTCTTCCCAAGCTAAGACACTTTCATGTGCACCTAGTCGAGTGAGTAGTACACCGATTGCATCGCCATCTCGAATAACGACGCGATCAACTCCTCGAACTTCACGCGCTTTTGCGACGATTCCTAAGCGACGGGCTGCGCCAACCAATGCAAGCGCTGCTTCAGGACCTGGACACGTAATTTCAAGAGAGGAAGAACGGCCAGGTTCGGTGAGTGAACCATGTGCAATAAATGCACCACGCCATGCCGCTTCTGCATCACAAATAGCGGCTGAAACAACTTGTGGCGGCAGACCTCGTACTGGTCGTCCGTTTCCATCTACAAGACCAGTTTGTCGGGCAAGGGCGTCGCCCTGTTCGCTCACGCGAACCACGTAGCGAGAACCTTTGCGTAATCCGCTTGAAGACAAAACTGCTAAATCGCTTTCGTGGCCGTAGATATCCGCAATATCTTTTCGCAATCGCCTTGCGCTTTGAGCGGCATCTAGTTCTACCTCTATAACAATCTTTCCAGAGGAGATATGTAGGCCACCGGCAAAGCGAAGGAGTGCAGAAACTTCGGCTTTACGGCAACAAGGTTTCGTAACCGAGAGTCGGCTCAGTTCGTCTTTAACAGAAGATGTCATTGCCATGTGCTTATCCAATCAGGGTATTGCCGAAGATGTGGCCAAATACGGAAACTAATTTTTCTCCATCATGTTGAATGCTCCCCGGAGCCTTACTGAGATCGGCAACGATGAGTTTGCCACCCATGTCCGCAACTTTCTCCGACAGTGAGGCTCTATTTCTCACAACGCCAGTGTCAGCAATCACATAATCACAGAACATTTCTGGTGCGTAATGGTGTATTAGGTTCAAATGCTCTTCAGGATCATGTCCAGCAAATTCATCTCCACTGGAATTTGGGTGCGCATCAAGATTAAGCAGAACAATTCTTTTCGCTTTGGATTGAGTAAGCGCGTACCTTTGCTCCGAAACTAAAAGATGTGGAAGAACACTGGAAAACCACGATCCTGGGCCCATCGTGATCCATTCCGCTTCGGCGATTGCCTGGATTGCTTCGGGGCGAGCAGTTACATCGGACGGCAAAATCTTTAAGGACTCGAGCTTTCCCTTGGCGGTTGCCACTTGTTCTTGCCCACGCACAACAACTCTTCCAAGAGATGAGATGAAAGTTCCTTCGATATCTAATGGCGCAGATGCCATCGGCAAAACTCGACCAACA
>CAEZZZ010000006.1_pt1 | contig 34097 bp, 31 predicted proteins | sample 7267111 | NCBI WGS metagenome assembly CAEZZZ01 (sample SAMEA6813971, study PRJEB35770) | uncultured Actinomycetes bacterium | biome: Freshwater; feature: Freshwater reservoir; material: water | place: Czech Republic | collected 2016-08-15 | depth 30m m | reverse complement strand
TTATTCTCGGTGGAGATCACTCCATCGCATCAGCTGACGTTGCAGGAATTGCACGACACCGCGGAGCTGGAAAGATTTCAATGATTCACTTCGATGCCCACGCTGATACCGGGGAATCGCAATTTGGCGCACTCGTTGGCCACGGAACTCCCATGCGTCGCCTCATTGAATCTGGCGCAGTTCGGGGTGATCGCTTCTTGCAACTTGGACTTCGTGGTTACTGGCCTGAAGATGCAACTCTTAATTGGATGCGCGATCAAAATATGCGCTCTTATGAAATGACAGAGATTCATCATCGTGGAATGAGCGCCGTATTAGATGAATCATTTGCTCGCCTTACAGATGGATGCGATGGAGTATTTCTTTCAGTCGATATTGATGTTGTGGACCCAGGTATGGCGCCAGGCACAGGAACTCCAGAGCCAGGTGGAATGACAAGTCGCGAATTATTAGAGGCAGTACGCCGTATCTGTTTAGAACTACCAATCGTGGGTCTAGATATTGTTGAAGTAGCACCTGCCTATGACAGCGCGGATATCACGGCCATTTTGGCTAACAGAGTTGTCCTTGAAGCAATTAGTGCAATTGCAAAACGTAAAAAAGGTGGAAAGTACTCACCCGTTCAAAATCTCTTAGATCGGTAATTGCCAGTGCAGATAAAAGACATTCACCCGATATTTATTGGGATATCTGTGGTCGCTTAAAGGTGCCAAGCTCATGAAATCAGGTAGATCTTCGTGGCTTCTAAGGGTCTAGGGATATTACCCATGCCAGCAATCTAAACATGGCAGGTTTGTGAGCCTAGAGCGTTGAGTGTAAAAAAGATTAATAAATAATTAAAGCAAACAAGAGATTTTTCAAAGGTTCCCTGCTACCTTTTTTATATGAATCCCACGGTAAAACTCACGAAAGACCAACATATCTGGTCATATAAGGCCGATATGACACCGGTTATTTCGGTACAACCTGGCACAGTTATCGAGATCGAAACGTGGGACTGTTTCACCGGCCAAGTTCAAAAAGAGTCAGACACTTTGCTTACACTCGATATGACTCGCATCAACAGCGCGACGGGTCCGATAGAGGTTATCGGTGCAGAACCCGGTGATTCACTCTCCGTTTCTCTCATCGATATCAAGCCAGGCCCACAAGGGGCAGGAATGGTTATCCCTGAGTGGGGTCAGTTAATCGAACACACCACCGCACCACAAACTCGAATCTTTAAAGTTAAAGATGGCATCATCACAATGGAATCCAATGGCGTCACTTTTCCAACGCGCCCCATGTTTGGAGTCATTGGCGTTGCGCCGGCATCAGGGGAGATCGGAACATTTTTTGCAGATCGTCACGGCGGAAATATGGACGATCATTTGAACGGAATCGGTGCAACGGTGCACCTTCCTGTATTCCAGCCAGGTGGGCAACTTGCAATTGGAGATATGCATGCATCGATGGGCGATGGCGAAATCTCAGGAACCGGTGTTGAAATCGGTGGAACTGCAATTATCAAAGTTGATTTGATTAAAGCACATGCTGCAGGTTGGCCTGTAACTGAGCTAAAAGATTCTTGGGTAACTCATGGCACAGCAGGCAATATTCAAGATGCACTAAAGCACGCATGTGAGGAAGCAGCAAAGTTATTGGTAAATCACTGGGGCTTCACTATGGAAGATGCCTTCGTCTTCCTATCTGTTGCAGGCGATCTCGGGATCGCTCAAAACTGCCATCCATTACCTAATGGATTTGCTGTTGCAAAGATGCGCGTTCCAAAGATCTCTCGCGCACCAAAACCTTTCAATATATAGAGCACGGCCCCATGACTTCACACGAAGCTATGGGTTTAGGCAGGAAGAAATGGAGAAAATAAGTGGCACAACTAGAAAAGAATGCGGTTGGTTTACGAGAAGTCGTATTTCAATCAATCTGTTCGATGGCCCCCGGCGCAGCTATTGCTGCATCAATTCCATTCGGGTCACCGCTTGCTGGTGGAGCGTTGCCACTCGCGGTTATTTTCGCCTTTATTGGCATCTTCTTTACTGCATCAAGCATCGGCCAACTTGCCGCCCATATTCCATCAGCAGGGTCTGTTGCAACATACAGCGCTGTTGGACTTCGCCCTTGGGTTGGATTCATAGTTGGTTGGGCATATGCAGCTGTTGAAGTTCTGATCGTGCCACTGGTTATGTTGCAACTTGGTTTCACAGTTGCAGGAGAATGGCATGCCGAACAATCTTCATTTTCAGCTGGCAATTGGTGGATCTTCACCGTTGCAGGAACACTCCTTGTTGGCGCAATTGTTTACAAGGGTGTTCGTTCCTCTGCTCGCACCGGTGTAATCCTTGGTGCTATCGAAATCGGTGTATTTCTTCTAGTTGGAATAATCCTTGTGGTGAAAGCCGGAGGCAATAATGACCTCGCCGTATTCTCGCCACATTATGCAAATGCAACAGGTTTTGAAGGATGGTCTGGAGTAATTGCAGGTTCAGTCTTCTGTCTTCTTGCATTTTCTGGCTTTGAAGCAGCAGCTCCACTTGCTGAAGAAACAGAAAATCCACGCAAAAATATTCCCAAAGCAGTTATGTATGCAACGCTCTCAATTGGTGCGCTTTATGCATTTACTACATACGCTGCAGTTGTTTCATTCGGTCCAGATAAGTTCAAGGACTTCGCTGCTTTCAACAATGGAGCACCTTGGGATGGCCTAGCAAAGGGTCTGGGAACTATTTTTTGGCTCTTGGTTCTCTTTGCAATCATCAACTCAACAATCGCTAATGCAAACGCAGGTGCAAACGTCTTTACTCGCACCGCATTCGCATTCGGTCGCGCAGGTGCCTTCCCTAAGGCAATGGCTGCTATCGATCCAAAGCACAAGACTCCGCGCAATGCTGTAATAGTGCAGCTTGTGGTTGGGTTGGTTCTTGCACTTGGTCTGGGTGCTAAATACACACCGCAGACTGCTTTTGGAATCATCGCAACCGGCCTCGTTGTTGCCGTTGTCCCTGTTTACATGATCGCAAATCTTGCATGCATTGGTTACTTCTCAAAGCATCGCAAAGAGGAGCGCCATCCTGTAATCCACATTCTCGTTCCAATCGTTGGCTTTCTCTTCTTGATTCCTGGCTTCTTTAATGCAGCCGGTATCACTGGAGTGCCAGGATTGAGCTTCATCGTCTCACTTGCATCACCACTCACCTATGGTGCATATGCGATGGGTGTTTGGATGATCTTGGGTCTGGTCGCCCTTGCTTATCTTTCATCCAAGAAGCCAGCAGCCATCAAAGAAGTCGCAACAATTCATGGCTAAATAGTTAGAAGAAATGCCCCGCAGTTAATGCTGCGGGGCATTTCTTTTTAATTTACAAAGTTCTGCCTTATTTACAGTGTACAGGCCAAGGGATTTTTACCCCAAGTTCCTCTGAAGCTTTCAGCGCTAAAAGGGATTACCTGATTCTCTAGTTAAGAACTAACAGATCCAAGCCCTTGATCCAAAATATCTAAAGCTTCGCGCAATAGATTTTCAGGCATGACAAGTGGTGGAAGTAAACGAATGACATTTCCGTAAGTACCAGCAGAGAGTATGAGAACGCCTTTGCCTTGGCAGAATTTAATAATTGCACCAAGTGCCTGAGGGTTTGGTTCTAGTGTTCCGGGCATAACTAATTCAATGGCCTGCATTGCACCACGTCCACGAACCTCGCCAATGATGGAGTATTTCTTAGCCATGGCATGAAGTGCGCTAGACATAATTGCGCCAATTTCTCCTGCTCGAGCGCAGAGATTTTCTTCTTCAATTGTTGCGATGGCACCCATCGCGGCAGCACATGCAATGGGGGAGCCACCGTAAGTGCCACCCAGTCCGCCACCGTGGACTGAATCCATAATTTCAGCTCGCCCTGTAACGCCAGCAAGTGGAAGCCCACCTGCAATTCCCTTAGCTGTTGCAATGAGATCGGGTGTTACGCCTTCATCTTCTGAGGCAAACATCTGTCCCGTACGTGCAAATCCTGTTTGAACTTCATCGGCAATAAAGACAATGCCATTTTCTGTTGCATATTTTGATAAACCAGGAAGAAATCCCTTGGGTGGAACAATAAATCCACCTTCACCCTGGATGGGTTCAATAACTATTGCAGCAATATTCTTTCCGCCAATTTCTTTCTCCATTTTGTGAATGACGAGTTCTAAAGCTTGTTCTGCACATGCATGCGCACCTCCGGGCCAACGAAGTGGATATGCCATCGGCATGCGATAAACCTCAGGAGCAAAGGGACCAAAACCTTCTTTGTATGGCATGTTCTTTGCTGTCATGGACATGGTCAAGTTTGTGCGACCGTGATACCCATGTTCGAAAACAACAACGGCTTGGCGCTTGGTGTAACTACGCGCAATCTTGACTGCATTCTCTAGCGCTTCCGCGCCAGAATTAAGCAATATTGATTTCTTTTTATGTTTTCCTGGAGTTAGGCGGTTAAGAGCTTCGCATACTTCGATATATCCCAAATATGGAACAACCATGAAGCAGGTATGTGTAAATGCTTCAACTTGTGCTTGTACATTTGCAACAACTCTATCTGCGCTATTTCCCACATTTACAACTGCAATACCTGCGCCCATATCAATAATGGAGTTTCCGTCGACATCGATGATGATTCCGCCACCTGCTCGATCAACAATTACTGGCATTGCCATTCCCAGGGCGGATGAGACTGCTTCTGCGCGCCGAGTGAGAATTGCTTGAGATTTAGGACCAGGGATTGCGGTGACGAGGTTTCGAACCTGCGGGATCTTTGTCATAGTCAGATGCTACTCCTGCCAAAAGTACCCATATGTCGGCGCAACCTGAGAAGATAGGCGTATGCAATTCCTTGGAATTCTCGCCTTCGTCGTCGCGCTCCTGCTTTCGGTCATGATTCACGAGTTTGGCCATTTCCTCACTGCCCGTCGTTTTGGAATGAAAGTCAGTGAGTTTTTCTTAGGGTTTGGCAAAAAATTATGGTCCACACAAAAAGGCGAGACAGAGTTCGGTCTAAAAGCCATCCCCGCGGGTGGATATTGCAGGATAGAAGGAATGGTTCCCTCAGACGCCATGCCACTCGGCCAAGAGGGTCGCGCTTTTTATCGGGCAAGCAGTGGAAAGAAACTTATAGTTTTAGGCGCTGGCTCATTCCTACATTTTGTTATCGGCTTCGTTTTATTATTTGCTCTCTTTTTTGGGGTTGGCACTACTCAAGTAACTTCGACAATTGGCCAGATAAGTCCTTGCGTTCCGCCCATTACTGGCGATCAAACATGTAAACCAACTTCCCTTGTGTCACCAGCCAAAGTTGCAGGCTTGTTACCGGGCGACACAATTGTTTCTATTAATGGTAAACGAATCAACAAGTGGATAGACGGAGTAGAAATCATCCGATCCTCTGCCGGAAAAGAAATCATTTTAGGTATTGATCGCAGCACAAAAGTGCAAGGTGTAAATCCTCAAGGTGCTCCCGATTTAGAAATTGCAGTGACTCCACAAGGTCGAGTCTTTGAAGGTAAAACGTATGGCTTTGTTGGCATCATTAATCAAATGGCAACGGTTAGAAGTAATCCCCTCGAAGCTTTCAGTCAGGCAACTACTACTACGGGTAAATTCATTTCAGCGTCAGTTAAATCATTGATTAGTTTGCCATCAAAGGTGCCTGCGCTTTGGTCCCAAACAGTAGGTGGAAAACCACGAGATCCCGAGGGCTTAGTTGGTGTTGTCGGAGTTGCGAGAGTGTCCGGACAGGCGGTTGGAAGCAACAACCTTTCTACCTCCGAGCGCATTGCTACTTTTCTTATGATTATTGCGAGCTTAAATATTTTTGTTGGATTATTTAATTTACTTCCTATTTTGCCTCTAGATGGTGGGCATATGGCAGTTGCAATTGCAGACGAGGTTCGCGCCTTTTTCGCCAGACTTCGTGGACGTGGACGCCCCGCTGCTATAGATGTCAGTGTTCTAACACCAATAACCATGGTGGTATTCATCCTTCTTGCGGGGCTAACAGTTGTCCTACTCTTCGCCGATATTGTTAATCCCGTAAACCTCAATCTTTAAAAGATGAAGTAACTCTGGGATTAGGGCACAATAACCACATGGTTGATTTAGGAATCCCAAAAGCGCCACCACCCACTCTTGCTCCACGTCGCAAAACGCGTCAGATGATGGTGGGCAAAGTTGGTGTTGGTAGTGGTTCTCAAGTCAGCGTTCAATCGATGTGCACAACGCTTACATCTGATGTCAATGCAACTTTGCAACAGATTGCCGAGCTCACCGCTTCAGGATGCGAAATTGTTCGAGTCGCTGTGCCAAGTCAAGATGACGCCGATGCACTCTCTCAAATTGCCAAGAAATCACAAATTCCTGTAATCGCTGATATTCATTTTCAGCCTAAATATATTTTTGCGGCCATTGATGCAGGGTGCGCAGCGGTTCGTGTAAATCCAGGCAACATTAAGCAATTTGATGACAAAGTAAAAGAAGTTGCAAAAGCTGCTGGCGATGCGGGAATTCCTATTCGTATTGGAGTTAACGCAGGCTCTCTTGATCCACGGCTATTGGCAAAATATGGCAAGGCAACCCCAGAGGCCCTTGTTGAGTCTGCTCTCTGGGAATGTTCCTTATTTGAAGAGCACGGTTTTTCTAATATCAAGATTTCAGTCAAGCACCATGACCCAGTCACTATGGTGAGTGCGTATCGATTGCTTGCGCAAAAGTGCGATTATCCATTGCACCTTGGAGTTACTGAAGCAGGTCCAATTTTTCAAGGCACTATCAAATCTGCCACAGCGTTTGGCATTTTATTAGCCGAAGGAATCGGCGACACGATTCGTGTATCACTTTCCGCCCCACCTGTTGAAGAAGTGAAAGTTGGCATCTCTATTCTCGAATCACTCAATCTGCGCCAAAGAAAACTTGAGATTGTTTCTTGTCCTTCTTGCGGACGGGCACAAGTAGATGTCTACACACTGGCTGAAAAAGTTCAGGCAGGCTTGCAAGGAATGACTGTCCCACTTCGCGTTGCCGTTATGGGATGCGTAGTAAATGGTCCAGGTGAAGCGCGCGAGGCAGATCTCGGAGTGGCATCTGGTAACGGTAAAGGGCAGATTTTTGTTAAGGGCGAAGTAATCAAAACCGTTCCAGAATCACAAATTGTTGAAACGTTGATTGAAGAAGCGATGCGCCTTGCCGATGAGATGGAACGTGCCGGAGTTGCCTCAGGCGAGCCATCTGTTGAGGTCGGTTAGCTCTCCCTTCACGCGCCAGGGCTAAGCCTTCGGGTAGGCTCACATTTATGTTGCGAATGTCCACACTTTTTTTACGCACGTTGCGCGATGATCCAGCCGATGCTGAAGTTGCAAGCCATCGTCTACTCGTGCGCGCCGGATACATTCGTCGAATCGCAGCTGGTGTGTATTCCTGGCTACCACTGGGATACCTCACTTTTAGAAATGTCGAGCGCGTTGTTCGAGAAGAGATGGATGCTGCAGGGTTTCAAGAAGTCCATTTTCCGGCACTTCTTCCTCGCGAACCTTATGAGCAAACACAACGCTGGAGTGAATATGGGCCAGATCTTTTTCGTTTGAAAGATCGCAAAGGTGCAGATTACCTTTTAGGTCCAACACACGAGGAAATGTTTACTCTTATGGTTAAAGGCGAGTACTCCTCGTATAAGGATTTACCTCTATCTATTTATCAGATTCAAACAAAATACAGAGACGAACCTCGTCCACGAAGTGGAATCATCCGAGGTCGCGAGTTTGTTATGAAAGATTCGTACTCATTTGATTTAACGGATGAGGGCCTTATTGATTCATATAATAAACATCGCGCTGCCTACGTGAAAACTTTTGATCGCTTAGGTCTTAAATACAACATTGTTAGCGCAGTATCAGGTGCAATGGGTGGTTCTGGCTCCGAAGAATTCTTAGCGCCTTGTGAAACCGGAGAAGATACTTACGTACTCTGTGAAAAGTGCGGATATGCGGCGAACGTTGAGGCGATGAAAACAGTAGTTGTGCCGGTGGATTCAAAAGACATTGGCGCACTTGAAGAAATCGATACTCCTAATACCCCAACAATTGATTCGCTAGTTGAAGTTCTCAACGCTAAATTTGGTGGCGGATTTACTGGCGCAGACACTTTGAAGAATGTTTTGCTCATTGCCGATGGCAAGACAATCTGTGTCTTAGTTCCAGGCGATCGCGAAGTAGACCTTAAACGCCTGCAAGCAAATCTTCCAGGTGTCCAAGAGTTACGCTTATTTGAAGATGAAGATTTTGCGAAAAATCCTCATCTTGTAAAAGGTTATGTAGGGCCACAAGGTGCTTCCAAACATTCACTCCCACTCTATGCCGATCCACGTATTGCTCCCGGTTCAAGTTGGGTAACAGGTGCTAACAAGAAAAACGCTCATGCTCGCAACGTGGTGAACGGTCGCGACTTTAAAGTTGAGTCGTATATTGATTGCGCAGAAGTTCGAGCAGGTGACACATGTCCAAAGTGTGCGAACCCAGTCATTATTGATCGGGCAATTGAAATTGGTCATATTTTCCAACTGGGTCGCAAATACGCCCAAGCACTTGACCTCACCGTTCTTGATAGCGATGGAAAGAGCCAAGTGGTAACTATGGGCTCATATGGAATTGGAGTTTCGCGTGCCGTTGCTGCCATTGCTGAGCAATCACATGACGAGATTGGATTGTGTTGGCCACAGGAGATTGCACCAGCGCAGGTACACATTGTCGCAACAGGTAAAGATGACACACCATTTGATGTGGCAGAGAAACTAGCGTTGCAATGTGAGTCTTCAGGATTGCGCGTGATGCTCGATGATCGTCGTGATGCAAGCCCAGGCGTCAAATTTAAAGATGCCGAACTAATTGGTAACCCCATAATTGTTATTGTCGGCAAAGCTCTTGCTGATGGAAAAGTTGAGGTTCGCGTTCGCAAGACAGGGGAACGCTCCGAAGTTCTTCTCGCTGACGCAGTTGGCGCAGTATCTAAGCTCCTCGTTTAGATTTTCTGATGCAATTCTTCGGAGATATTGCTTTCACCACACTAGCTTTAATGGTTTTCGCAGCACTTTGTGCAGGTTTTATTGATGCAATCGCAGGTGGCGGTGGCTTGATTCAATTACCAGCCATGCTTATTGGTTTGCCTAATTCGCCTACAGTGCAAGTGCTCGGAACAAATAAACTTTCATCTATTTTCGGAACTTCGGTAGCGGCCCATTTATATCGGCGAAATATCAAACCTGATTTTAGAATCACTGTTGCTATGGCTTTCCCGGCATTCTTAGGGTCAATGTTGGGTGCTCAACTTGCTTCGCACATTCCGACTCAAGCACTGCGTCCTCTTGTTTTCATCCTCTTAGTGGGTGTTGCAATTTTTACTTGGTTCAAACCAGATCTTGGCGCAATTGAATCCCTCAGACATAGCGCGAGAAAAAGTCGCATCATTGCCAGCGTTGCCGGAGCTGGGCTCGGTTTCTACGATGGAATCTTTGGTCCTGGTACCGGAACTTTTTTCATTTTAGCTTTAGTGGCTTTGGTTGGTTTTGATTTCCTCACTGCGTCATCAATTGCCAAAGTGACAAATGTGGCGACGAATGTCGGAGCAATTTTGATTTTTGGACTCCACGGGGTGGTTTTGTGGAAGGTTGGGTTTGTGATGGGGGCTGCAAATATTCTTGGCGCAATCATGGGCGCTAAAACTGCCATTGCAGGAGGCGCGACTTTAGTGCGCAAAGTCTTTCTCTTTGTCACCATCGTACTTATCTTCAAAGTTGGAATAGATACGATTTCCCACTGGTAGCCATGTTTGGATTGAGATAAATCTGGGTTATGATTTGCCCTACAACTTCATAGAAAGATTACACAATGTCACTTGTAGCAAGTATTGAACAGGCTCTAACCCCAGTGGTGATTGATGCCGGATTCTTCTTAGAAGAAGTCACTCTCACAACTGCTGGAAATCGTCGACTAGTAACCTGCATCGTTGACGGAGAGAAAAGCCTCAACATGGATGAAGTGACACTTATTTCGCGCGAAATTTCAAACCTTCTTGAAGAGGCACCTTTCATGGGCGAAACTCCTTTCACTCTTGAAGTGACATCTCCGGGCGTGGATCGCCCATTAACTTTGCCGCGTCATTGGCGAAAGAACGTCACTCGCTTAGTTCGTATTACCCAAACAAATGGGGAAGTAGTAACCGGCCGAATTACTTCTAGCGATGAGAATGCTGTCACCCTTGCCATAGAGGGAAAAGTTTCAAAGGAAGTAGTTGTCGTTTTTGCTGATGTAAAGAAAGCAATTGTTGAGATTGAATTCAATCGCAAAGGCGATGACGCCTAATGCATGTAGATATGAAGCTATTGACTTCTCTTACGATTGAAAGAGAGATTCCGCTCGATCGATTAATCATTGCTATTGAATCTGCTGTTCTTACTGCCTACTCACAAACTGAAGGTGCAAAGCGACATGCAAATGCACACCTCGACCGCGAATCTGGTGAAATCAAGATTGTCGTGCCCATTTTCGGAGAAGACGGAGAAAAATCCGGGGAAGAAATAGATGAACCCGAAGGCTTTACTCGCATTGCAACATCAACTGCCCGTCAGATCATTAAGCAAAAAATGCGTGAAACAAATGACGCCGAGATTGTTACTGAATTCACCGCTTCTGTAGGAGATGTCGTGTCTGGTGTTGTTCAACAAGGTCGCGATCCCCGGATGATTTATGTCAATTTAGGTCGTGTAGAAGGAAAAGTTCCGCATCAAGAACAAGTACCAGGAGAAGTATTTGCTCATGGCGAGAGAATTAAATGTTTTGTCATCGATGTGAAACAAGGCATGAAAGGCCCGGAAGTCACACTTTCCCGAAGCCATCCGGCACTTGTTAAACAATTATTTGCACTAGAAGTACCTGAAATTACCGAGCGCATTGTTGAAATTATGGCTGTTGCTCGCGAAGCTGGACATCGCACAAAAATTGCAGTCAGAACTCACCGTGCGGGTGTTTCCCCTAAAGGCTCACTCATTGGCCCAATGGGCGCACGTGCGCGTGCAGTTATGGATGAACTTCACGGGGAGAAGATTGACATTGTTGATTGGTCTGAAGATCCTGCGATATTTGTGGGGCATGCACTTGCACCAGCACGAGTTGAAAAAGTTGAAATTGTTGATTTAGCCACGCGCTCTGCCAAAGTTACAGTTCCAGATTTTCAACTCTCGTTAGCAATCGGTAAAGATGGCCAAAATGCCAGACTTGCTGCACGCCTTACTGGCTGGCGCATCGATATACATTCAGATGCTTTACCTACCTCGCCCGCGCCAGAATAAGCGCGTTTTTAGCATTTCAGGCGCTCTGCAGGTAAGGTTGGACTCGTTGAATTTGAGCGATCGGCAGTTATGAACCCCGTACGGAGTTGCATTAGCTGTAGAAAACGCGAAAATCCATCGGTGCTACTTCGAGTGGTTTGTCGTGAAGGAACTATTTTTCCTGATCCAAACCATCGCGCCCCAGGTCGGGGAGCATGGGTACATCCTCAATGTGCAACAGAGGCAATTGAACGTAGGGCATTTAGTCGGGCATTTGGACTAACTACTCAGACGGAAAATCGCGAATTGATTGAATACATTGAGAGTTTGAACCTAAAGAAATAGTTCCACACCAACTACGAAATGGATGCGAAAGATATGAAACTCAAATGAGCTTGTACAGATCATGAGGTTAGACAACTAAGGCTCGCATCTAAGCCCAATCATAAGATTGGAAAGCGCGGGCCAAGACAGGAGAACTGTGTCAAAGGTCCGCGTACATGAGTTAGCAAAACAACTCGGTATGGAGAGCAAGGTCGTACTTGCAAAACTCCAAGAAATGGGCGAATTCGTCCGATCAGCATCATCAACAGTAGAAGCACCCGTTGTGGCAAAACTCATTGCCCAATATCCCGATGCGAAACCTGTTGAAGAAAAGAAACCAGTAAAGAAAGCGGCTGCCAAGAAATCTGCGGCAAAGCCAGCGAAAGAAACACTTACCCCTGAAGCAGCCGTTGAACTATTGGCTGAAATTTCACCAGAATTAGCACAACAAGCAACTGCGCAAAAAGCTGCAGCAGATGCACGTCCGGTTACACCGCCACCTACTGCGCCATCTGCGCCATTAGATTCCAATGCACCACGGCCAACAACTCCTGCACCGCGTCCTGGAAATAATCCGTTCGGTGCACCGCGCCCTCCTGCACCACGTGCAGGTAACAATCCATTTTCAGTATCTGGAACTCCACGTCCACCGCAACGTCCTGCAGGTGCGCCAGGTTCTGGAACAGGTGGACCGCGTCCAGGAATGTCGGGACCGCGTCCAGGTTCAGTTCGTCCAGGTTTTGCAGCACGCCCGCCATCATCTCGTCCACCGCAAAGTGGAACAGGTGGACCAGGTGGAAATTATCCACCGCGTTCAGGTGGTCCAGGAACTTCACCATCGTCTAGTCCATATCGCACACCGACAACAGGTGCGCCAGGTGCAACAGGTGCACCGGGTGCTGGTCGTCCGGGTGCTGGTCGTCCACAACGCGGAAGCACTGGCGGTGCATTTGGAAAGAATGCAAGCAAGAGCAGTAAGAGAAAACCAAAGAGCAGAAAAGCTTTGCGTGATGAGTTCGACAATATGCAAGCTCCGCAATTGGGTGGAGCAGTTGTGCCGCACGGTGATGGAAAAACTGCAGTTCGTATGCGTCGTGGCGCATCGCTTGCAGATTTTGCCGAAAAAATTAACGCCGATCCAGCTGCACTTGTCGCAGCTCTATTTCACTTAGGTGAAATGGTTACCGCTACACAATCAGTTGACGAAGATACATTCGCCCTCCTTGGCGCCGAATTGGGTTATCTCATCCAGATCGTTAGCCCAGAAGATGAAGATCGCGAATTGCTTCAAACTTTCGACATTAATCTAGATGAAGAACTCGCTTCCCTTGATCCATCGATGCTTGTTACCCGCCCACCTGTTGTCACCGTTATGGGTCACGTAGATCACGGTAAGACACGTATGCTCGATGCGATTCGCCAAACTGAAGTTGTTAAATCAGAAGCCGGCGGAATCACGCAGCACATCGGCGCCTACCAGATCCATCACACTCACGATGGCGTAGATCGCGCAATCACATTTATTGACACACCAGGTCACGAAGCATTTACAGCTATGCGTGCTCGCGGTGCCAAGGTAACTGACATTGCAGTACTTGTCGTTGCAGCCGATGATGGCGTTATGCCACAAACAATTGAAGCACTCAACCATGCTCAGGCAGCTGATGTTCCAATTGTTGTTGCTGTCAACAAGATAGATAAAGAAGGCGCGAACCCTGACAAGGTGCGTCAACAACTTACTGAGTACAACTTAATTGCCGAAGAGTACGGTGGAGACACAATTTTCGTAAATGTTTCCGCAAAATCTGACGAAGGAATCAGTTCGTTAATTGACTCGATTTTGCTTACCGCAGATGCAGCAATTGATTTGCAAGCAGTAGCCGATGACGAAGCGCGAGGCGTTGCTATTGAAGCGCATCTCGATCGCGGTCGTGGCCCTGTTGCGACAGTGCTGGTTCAACGCGGAACACTCAAGGTTGGCGATGCAATTGTTGCTGGTGGTTCATTTGGTCGCGTTCGCGCAATGCTGGATGAACATGGCGCTACTGTTGAAACTGCCGGACCATCTCGACCAGTCCAAGTTCTTGGATTTACTTCTGTGCCAAGCGCTGGAGATACATTCTTGGTTGCAAGTGATGACAGAACTGCCCGTCAGATTGCTGAAAAGCGCCAAGCAGCAGAGCGCAACGCTCAACTGGCAAAGGCGCGTAAGAAAGTTTCACTTGAAGACTTCATGGAGCAATCCAAGATTACAACTCTTAACCTCATTCTTAAAGGTGACGTTAGCGGTTCTGTTGAAGCCCTCGAAGATGCACTGTTGCAACTCGATGTCGGCGCTGAAGTAGACCTTCGCGTTATTCACCGTGGCGTTGGTGCAATCACAAAGAGCGATATCACTTTGGCATCAGCTTCTACTGCAGTAGTTATCGGCTTTAACGTTAAGCCAGAACCACAGACTGCAATTTTTGCCGATCAAGAAGGCGTCGAAGTTCGCTTCTACTCTGTTATTTACCAAGCAATTGAAGAGATCGAACTTTCACTTAAGGGACTTCTTAAGCCAGAGTTTGAAGAAGCAATTCTTGGAAATGCTGAGATTCGAGAAATATTCAAGTCCAGTAAGTTCGGAATCATCGCGGGCTCTATCGTTCTTGACGGAATCATTCGACGAAATGCAAAGGCTCGATTACTTCGAGGCGGAGAGATCGTTGTCGATAACGTCACCGTTGAATCCCTCAAGCGTTTCAAAGATGACGCAACTGAAGTCCGTGAAGGATTTGAGTGCGGTATTGGAATTGGGTCATTTAAGGATGTTCAAATCGGTGACACGGTCCAGGTCTTTGAGATGCGCGAGAAGAAGCGCGCGTAACTATGGGTCAATCTCATCGTTCACAGAAGGTTGCAGATCGAATTAAGGTCGTTGTGGCCGGACTCCTCGAGGGGAAAATCAAAGATCCTCGATTGGGTTTCGTCACAATTACTGACACTCGCGTCACTGGCGACTTGCAGCATGCTTCTGTTTTTTACACAGTATTAGGCGATGAAGCCCAACGCGAATCAACTGCTCAAGCTCTTAATAGCGCTAAAGGTGTTATTCGTTCTGCAGTTGGTAGGGATTTAGGAACAAGAATTACGCCTTCGATTGAGTTCTTTCCAGATGGTCTTCCAGAAAGCGCACTGGCATTGGAATCTCTCTTGGAGACAGTGCATCAAAGAGATGCCGAAGTAATTGCACTTCGCGCTAATGCAACGTACGCCGGAGATGCTGATCCGTATAAAGCTCCACGAGAAATAGTTGATGAGCAACCCGATAACTGACGGTTTTCTCGTTGTCGATAAAGATGGCGGTATGACTAGCCACGATGTTGTAGCTATTGCCAGACGTGCCCTCGGAACTCGCAAAGTTGGACATGCAGGAACGCTTGATCCCATGGCAACTGGTGTTCTTGTACTTGGATTTGGAAATGGAACTCGTTTACTGCAATACATCACTGAGGGAGACAAGTCTTACTCTGCCACGGTAGTTCTTGGTTCAAGCACAGTGACCGATGATGCAGAAGGTGAAGTTCTTTCGAGTGCAACTCCAGAACAGATCGCAAATGTTAGCGATGAAAGCATTAAAGCAGAATTATTGAAGATGCTTGGCACAATTTCGCAACGTCCGAGTTCAGTTTCAGCGGTGAAAGTTGACGGGGAAAGGGCACATGCTCGCGTGCGTGCAGGAGAGAAATTTGAACTTCCAGCACGTGAGGTTGTTATCTCTGCGTTAGACATCCTTGAAATCAGACGTGATGAGAGTCGAATCTACATCGACATAGACGTAACGTGCTCTGCCGGAACATTTATTCGAGCCATAGCAAGAGATTGTGGTCAAAGGCTTGGTGTCGGTGGCCACTTGAGCGCACTTCGTCGCACGAGAGTGGCCTCATTTACGTTGGATATGGCGGTGACTCTTGGCAATCTTAAGGCTGGCGAATTCACAGCCTTAAACATCGCAAGTGTTGCAGAGAAAATATTTCCTTTCCGCAATGTGGCTGAGGATGAAGCGCTCGAACTCTCTTTTGGACGCACGCTTTCTGAGAACTCGAAGAACGACATTACGGCTGCAATTTCTCATGGCCAACTCTTGGCGCTATTGAAAAACGAAGATGGTCGTGCTCGTCCAATCGCTGTTTTCGCAGCAAAGAATTAAAGGTGTCACAATATGCCAATGAATAGAATGCAATGGCGCGGAGAGCAGATCGTTGGTGCCACTGTTGCAATTGGCATTTTCGACGGAGTGCATCGGGGACATCAAGAGATTCTTAAGCGCGCTAAAGAAGTTAGCAATGGCAAGGGAGTAATCGCGCTGACCTTTGATCCGCACCCAATGCAATTCTTTGCTCCGGATAAAGCCCCAACTATGTTGGTATCCGTTGAGCGACGTGTTGAACTTCTCAAAGAACATGGAGCAGACGCAGTAATAGTCTGCGAATTTGATAGTGAATTTGCAAAGAAATCACCTGAGGAATTTGTCTCAGATGTTCTTGTTAAATACTTGAAAATATCAGGCGTAGTAGTAGGAGAGAACTTTTCATACGGTCACAAGGCATCGGGAAAAGTCGCTGACTTAATTACCTCTGGTAAAGCTCATGGTTTTATTGCTGAAGAAGTATCACTTGCCGAAGTTGAAGGAGCAGTTGTTTCATCAACTCGCATTCGTAAAGCAATCGCAGTCGGTGATGTCGAATTAGCAAAGAATCTACTTTCGCGCCCACATCGTTTACAGGGAATCGTTGTTCACGGGGAAAAGCGTGGAAGAGAAATTGGTTATCCAACGGCAAACTTAGGATATTCAACTGCATCTAACACTGTTCCGGCAGACGGCATCTATGCAGGATGGTTGGAAGTTGGCCAGAACCGTTGGCCGTCTGCAATTTCAATTGGAACTAATCCAACTTTTGCGGGGGAGAGATCGCGACAAGTTGAGGCATATGCGTTAGATCAAACGGGTTTAGATTTATACGACCAATCTGCATCTATTGATTTTGGTTGGAGATTGAGAGATACCCTCAAATTTGATGGGCTCGAACCCTTATTGGAACAGATGAAAAAGGACTGTGATCAAGCGCGAAAATTGACCCAATAACGTTCGATTTCTCTTCGTCCCGCATGCGCTGGTAACCTACGGTGTCCAATCGAGACAGCGAGTTTCCGTGAGGCAAACCGGAAACCCTCGTAAACAGTAGAAGGAGCACAAAAGAATGGCACTAACACCAGAAGCTAAAAAGGAAATTATTGCTAAGTACGGTTCTTCACCTACTGATACGGGAAGTCCTGAAGCTCAGGTCGCTTTGCTCTCCAAGCGCATTGAAGAAATCACAGAACATTTGAAAACCAATAAGCATGATCACCACAATCGTCGTGGCTTGCTACTTTTGGTAGGACAGCGTCGACGTATTCTTCAATACCTCGCAAAGACAAACATCGAACGTTACAGAGCGATCATCGAAAAACTCGGTATTCGCCGTTAATTAGAACGATCAACCGGGAGCGATGGTCCTCGGTAGTGGTTTACGGAAACTGCGTCACAATGCAGAATCCCGTGGGCTTCGATCGAAGATTCATTAGGTCTCTCGAGTTGATCGAGAACAGGAGCGACCCATGGAGGGTCAAGAAATTTCGTCTGCCGTTGCAATCATTGATAACGGAAAATTCGGAAAAAGAGAAATACGTTTTGAAACAGGACGCCTAGCGCGTCAAGCAGGAGGAAGCACCGCCGTCTATTTAGATGACGAAACAATGCTTCTTTCAGCAACAACAGTTTCTAAGCAACCAAAAGATCAATTCGACTTCTTTCCACTTACTGTGGATGTCGAAGAGCGCATGTATGCAATTGGAAAGATTCCAGGATCGTTCTTCCGTCGTGAAGGTCGTCCAACAGAAGATGCAATTCTTACATGTCGTTTAATTGATCGCCCTTTGCGTCCATCCTTTGTTAAGGGACTTCGCAATGAGGTTCAAGTTGTTGTCACTGTCATGGCACTCAACCCAGATCACATGTATGACGTCGTTGCAATCAACGCAGCGTCTATGTCAACACAACTTGCAGGTTTGCCATTTTCTGGCCCAATCGGTGGCGTTCGCGTTGCACTGATTTCTGGTCAATGGGTTGCATTCCCTAACCATTCACAGTTAGAAGAAGCTGTATTCGACATGGTCGTTGCAGGTCGCGTCAGTGGTGACGATGTTGCAATCATGATGGTTGAAGCAGAAGCTACTTCACGCACTATCGAACTTATCAAGGGTGGCGCACCAACTCCTACAGAAGAAGTTGTTGCACAAGGTCTTGATGCTTCAAAGCCATTTATCCGTGCTTTGTGCGAAGCACAAGCAAAGGTAGCCAAGAGCGCTGCTAAGCCAACTGGCGAATTCCCAATCTTCTTGGATTACCAAGATGATGTTTTCACTGCAGTTTCTGATGCAGTGAGCAAGGACCTTGCAAAGGCTCTAACAATTGCTGGCAAGCAAGAGCGTGAAACCGAAACAGATCGCCTCAGCGCATCGGTGAAAGAATCACTTGCTCCGAAATTTGAAGGCCGCGAGAAGGAAATTCCTGCAGCGCTTCGTTCACTTACTAAGAAATTGGTTCGTCAACGTGTATTACGCGACAAGATTCGTATCGATGGTCGCGGACTTCGCGATATTCGCCCACTTTCTGCAGAGGTAGAAGTTGTGCCTCGCGTGCATGGTTCAGCAATTTTCGAACGTGGAGAAACTCAGATTTTGGGTATCACTACCTTGAACATGCTCAAGATGGAGCAACAGCTAGATACGCTCAATCCTGAAAACCATAAGCGTTACATGCACAATTACAATTTCCCACCGTATTCAACTGGTGAAACTGGTCGCGTAGGAACTCCTAAGCGTCGCGAAATTGGACATGGAGCACTTGCAGAACGTGCGCTTATTCCAGTACTTCCAACTCGCGAAGAATTTCCTTACGCAATTCGCCAAGTATCTGAGGCACTTGGATCCAATGGATCAACATCTATGGGATCAGTGTGCGCTTCAACACTTGCACTCTTCAATGCTGGCGTTCCACTGCGTGCTCCAGTTGCAGGAATTGCAATGGGCTTAATCTCTGACGATGTCGATGGCAAAGTTGAATATGTTGCCTTAACCGATATTTTGGGAGCAGAAGATGCTTTCGGAGATATGGACTTCAAGGTTGCAGGAACACGTGAATTCGTGACTGCGCTTCAATTGGATACTAAGTTGGATGGAATCCCTGCATCAGTTCTTGCTGGCGCACTTCACCAAGCAAAGGAAGCTCGTTTAGCAATTCTGGATGTCATGGCAGAAGCCATTGATTCTCCAGATGAGATGAGCCCATTTGCACCTCGTATTATTTCGATCAAGATCCCTGTGGATCAGATCGGTGCAGTTATCGGACCTAAGGGAAAGATCATCAACCAGATTCAAGATGAAACTGGCGCTGAGATTTCCATTGAGGACGATGGAACGATTTACATCGGCGCAACAGATGGGCCAAAGGCAGAAGCTGCCCGTGCTCAAATCAACGCCATTGCAAATCCACAAATGCCAGAAGTTGGAGAGCGTTACTTAGGTACCGTTGTAAAACTTGCAGCATTTGGTGCATTTATTTCACTTCTTCCAGGAAAAGATGGCTTGCTCCACGTCTCGCAAATTCGCAAGATGCATGGTGGAAAGCGCATTGAAAACCTTGAAGAAGTTATGAAAGTAGGAGACAAGATCCAAGTTGAGATCGGCGAAATCGATCCAAAGGGCAAGCTCTCTCTCGTTCCTGTTCTTGAAGACGCACCGGCTTCTGAGTAAGTAACAGACGTTGAGCGTTCGACGCACAGTTCTATCCAGTGGCCTGCGTATCGTTACGGAGGAAGTTTCCTCGGTACGTAGCGCCGCGATAGGAATTTGGGTCAATGTTGGTTCTCGTGATGAAACCCCAGCAGTTGCTGGGGCTTCTCACTTTCTAGAGCATTTACTTTTTAAAGGAACTTCTAGCAGGACTGCGTTAGAAATATCTTCATCCATCGAATCTGTGGGTGGAGAAATGAATGCATTTACTAGCAAGGAATACACCTGCTTCTATGCACGTGTTATCGACACTGATTTACCTATGGCAGTTGATGTTGTCTGTGATCTCATCACTTCTTCCCTAGTCACTGCCTCCGATGTCGATGCAGAACGAAAAGTTGTTTTAGAAGAAATCGCTATGCGAGATGATGATCCGAGTGACTTAGTACATGATCTTTTTTCTGACACCTACTACGGCGATATTCCCATCGGGCGTTCCATTTTGGGGAGCGTGCAGTCTATTAATGACATGTCACGAAATGCCGTTTTCAATTATTATAAGAAGCGTTATCTGCCACAAGATTTAGTTGTTGCCGTTGCAGGAAATATCAAACATAAAAAAGTTGTCGAGATGGTTGAAAAAGCTCTCTCCCGAGATGGCTTCTTGAACGTTACGGGGAGTCCTCAAGTTCGCGCTAATACGCCGGTCAAGACAAGGTCTCAACAATCTGTTGGTTTAATACATCGAAAGACTGAGCAAGCTCATATGTTTTATGGTCTAGAAGGTGTTGCCCGCAATGATGATCGTCGTTTCACAATGGGTATTTTGTCGGCAGCACTTGGTGGAGGAATGTCATCGAGACTTTTCCAGGAGATCCGCGAAAAGCGCGGTCTTGCTTATTCGGTTTATTCCTTTGCTCAACAATTTGCAGGTACTGGAGTTCTAGGATTTTATGCAGGCTCGCATCCGTCAAAGGCAGTTGAAGTCGTAGAAATCATTCGCGAAGTATTAGCAGACGTTGCCGAAAATGGAATGACGAGTGCGGAAATTGCCCGAGCAAAAGGGGCAGTGAGAGGCTCGTTGGTTTTGAGCCAAGAGGATTCTGGATCACGCATGAGTCGAATTGGGAAAAGTGAGATCGTTTATGGAGAGATCATGGGCTTCGATGAGATTCTCAATGAAATTTCAAGCGTGACACCAGAGGCTGTCCGTAAAGTCGCTAGCGAGTTTTTGCTCCAAAGACCTACGCTTGCACTCGTGGGTCCATTTACTCAAACTAAAAAGTTCGAGAAAGTGTTGGGAGCGTAGATGAGCATTAACGTGGGAGTTCTTGGCGCAAAAGGACGTATGGGCGCTGAAGTGGTAAAGGCCGTATCTGAGGCTAAAGATTTAACTCTGAGTGCGCAACTTGATTTGGGTGATTCTTTAGATGCCCTCATCTCGTCAAAAACTTCTGTTGTCGTAGATTTCACTACACCCGATTCGGTCATGAACAATCTCACCTTCTTAATCGAAAATGGAATTCATGCTGTTGTCGGTACAACTGGATTTGATGATGCGCGAATCGCCAAGGTCAAGGATTTGTTGGCAAAGCATCCCAAAGTTGGCGTTCTCATCGCCCCCAATTTTGCACTCGGCGCCGTACTGATGATGGAATTCTCAAAGCAAGCTGCACGCTACTTTGAATCCGCTGAAATTATCGAACTTCACCACCCAGATAAGGTCGATGCACCAAGTGGCACCGCATCTCGCACTGCGCAATTGATGACTCAATCTCGCGAAGATGCAGAGCGGGAAAAAATGCCTGATGCAACGAACAAGTCTTTGGCTGGCGCACGTGGAGCAACTGTTGGCCATGTTCCCATTCACTCAATCCGATTACGTGGGCTAGTTGCACATCAAGAAGTCTTATTTGGTGGACCAGGTGAAACTCTTTCAATCCGCCACGACTCACTCGATCGCGTTGGTTTCATGCCGGGGGTATTACTTGGCGTGCGTGAAGTTACATCTCACCCAGGCCTTACTTTTGGTCTGGAATATTTCCTCAACCTATAAGGAGTATAAAAATGTCTCAAGAAATCATCATGTATGCAGCAGATTGGTGTGGAGATTGTCGTCGTTCTAAGAGACTGATGGATTCGTTAGATGTTAAGTACACAGTCATTGATGTCGAAGCAGATGTCACCGCCTCAGATAAGGTGATTGAAATCAATGGGGGAGTACGTTCAATTCCTGTCATTATCTTCCCTGATGGCACCCATATGACTGAACCATCAGATAATGACCTAAAAGCAAAGCTAGAAGCGCTTAAGATTATTTAGCACTTCTAGCTCTACAGTCAGACTTAGTATTAATTTGTAGTTATTTGGTGCCAGTTTTATACCCGCTACGCGTTACTTCTTTTCAGTCATGCGTGAATTAATACGATATTTCTTGATGTAATCCTGATCTAACTCCCACCCAAGTCCTGGGCGATCGTTGAGTTGGATACGACCATCTTTTAGTTTTGGACGGTTGGCAATGATGTTGTGCCAAATTGGATCGCGTTTTGGGTGGAAATATTCAAGATATGTTCCGTGAGGAATAGAGGCGAGCAAGTGAGCTGCAACTTGGGCTTCTTCATGGTGAGCCATCTTCACATCGTAAACAGTTGCCATTCCAGCAACTTTGCGCCATTCAGTTGGTCCACCTGACCACGATGAATCAAAGTTACAAAAATCAATAGAACCTTGTTCCATCAAGTCGCGACATCCTGCTGCAGAGAACTCACTTTGTCCGGCGCAGACAGCCACTCCGCCAGCAAAGCGCACATCGCGCATACCGCGGCGATCGTTTTGCCATTGGCATGGTTCTTCAAACCAGAGCAAATTATCATCGGCTACAAGGTGTGAGAATCGGATTGCTTCAGCCGGGGTGTAACCCTGGTTAGCATCAACTGCGATGCGGAAATTATCTCCGCCTACTTTGCGAGCTTCTTTGAATCGTTTCGCATCTTCATCAGGGGTCATGCCACCGATTTTGAATTTCATTCCTGCAAATTCTTCTTTGACTAGGTATTCAACCTCTTCTTTAATGGTGAGGTCGCTTCCGTAGTAACCACCAATTGTTATAACAGGAACACTTGAGCGGTATCCGCCCCATAGTTTCCATAGTGGTACTTCGAGAGAGCGTGCAAAGAGATCCCAGAGTGTGACATCGAGAGATGCGCATGCAACAAGCCCTAAGCGGCGATCACGCAAGATATTCCATGTTGCAGGGCGTGCAAGTTCCCAACAGAGTTCGATTGCTGATGCGTCTTGCCCTAAGAGAACAGGCGCGATCTCGTCATGAATGATTCCATCAATTTCTTCAAGTCCTGCATCTTCGTCTCCGGCGTACGCTTCACCGACGAGCCCGCTTGCTGTATGCACGCGCGTGATGATTGTTGAGCGGTGGGTCATCTTGTAATGACTACCTCGGTAGGTGCGCTCAAGTGGCACACGAATCTGCTCGGTTTCGATACCTGTGATTGTTAGATCCTTGTTCGCCATCTTTTCCTACCCTTGCTCTCGTAATTTTGCTGGAAATGTGTCAAAATTCTGGAATCGGTTCCATTCTACGAGATATCTATTTGTTGTCAAGGACAGGGGTACAGGCGCCATGCCAGAGGAAACATTTACCGGCAATATCACCATTCGCGATGTTGCAGCTCGGGCGGGAGTAGCCCTATCAAGTGTTTCTCGTGTGATGTCAGGTCATCCAGATGTATCGCCTGCAATGCGCGCTCGCGTTGAAGAAGCAGTTGCAGCACTTGGTTACGAACCAGATCTATTAGCACAATCATTGCGTAGCGGAAGTACGCGAACAATTGGATTCATTATCCGCGATATTTCAAACCCACTCTATGCACTTATTGCACGTGCGTGCGAACAAGAATTAAGACGCCATGGTTATTCAATGATTTTAATGAACTCAGATGGAAGTATCGAAACTGAATCTAAGAATTTTCTGCTCCTACGTCGTCGCAGAGTTGATGGAGTTATTGCGTCCCTTGTTGCTGAAGATTCGCCATCTGTAAAGAAAACTATCGTCTCATTACGCGCCCCGTTGGTTTTACTTGACCGCGAAGTTAAAGGTTTGCAAGCAAGCGCAGTTATCACAGATCACCATGATGGAGTTTATGAGGCAACTAAACATTTGTTGGATGCTGGACATACCAAGATTAGTTTCCTCACAGGAGCTGAAAATGTTTACTCCACTAGAAATCGCATGAGTGGATTCAAGCAAGCTTTTGCCGATGCCGGTAAAGAAATTAATGAAGCACTTCTAGCACTTGGCGGATTCGACGCTGAATATGCATTTGTTCACACTCGCACATTGATGGCGAAGAAACCTCGACCAACAGCACTTATCACTGGTGGAATTGGTTCAACCTCCGGCGCACTTCGCGCGCTCAATGAGATGGGCATCAAGATTGGAAAAGATTTGGCGTTCGTGGCGCTAGATGAGTGGCCACTTTTTGATGTTTTCTCGCCACAGATTTCATCTGTTTATCGAGATGCGAAAGCAATTGGCGCAGAAGCCGCGCACCTCATGTTGGAAGTCCTCAAGGGAGGCCCACAGAAAGAATCCGTTATGGAGACGAAATTTACTGCTCGTTTCAGCTCAGAAGGCGGTTTGTAAGGTGTCTGCCGGCGACGACCTTTTAGTAAAACTGAGTCAGTCCGTTGCAATTCCTGACAACCTTGATCGGTTGGAGCTATTGCTCAACGATTATTTGGCTAGCCTGATTGATGGCACGAAAGTGAAACAAAGAGCTCTTGCTCAAGATGGTTCGATTGGTTTCGGCGCCTATTTGTCGATGCTCGCTAGTAGTAATGACCGAGACGATGTTGACTGGTCGCTGGGTGCTCACTTCGGAGCAATCGTATGGTCAACTATTTTCCCTTTGTGTATGAAAGATCCGTCGCTTCGCACCAATGCAATCCAGGCGGCTTACAGTGGTTACCAAGCTGGTAATTCAATAGGAAATTTTCTTGGTGTGTCTCATCGGATGAAATGGCATGTTACGTCAACTGCAGGAGCAGTGGCATCTGCAAGTGCCGCATCAGTCATGCTTGGTTTAAATGAAAGCCAACATCAGAACTCTTTGCGTTTAGCAATTACAAACATGGCAGGAAGCTCTAAAGCTCCGCGAGAGCGAGAAGGCGCTGCGTCATTTAATAGAGCAGCAGCAACAACACTCGGATTAGTTTCTGCGATGTCTGATGCCCGTTCCATCGATGAACTTTGGGAAGAATCCCGTGGAGTTTTAGAACTTTATTCTGCAACTGGGGGAGATGCGATTGTTTCGGATGGCGTTGCTACTGCAAGCATTCGGCCATTTGCTACGAATGGATTTTCGCAGTCGGCAGTTTTGGCAACTTCGCGACTATCTGCGCGATCTCAAGGTGAATTGAAATCTATAGAAGTTCACATCGCTCAGGGCATTGCACCGATCCTGGATGGAAGTCGGGGCGGAAGTTGGTGGACAATTAAATCTTGCGTTGCTTCGGCTTGGGCATCAAAGGATCCAACGCATCTGTTGCCTGCGTCAGAGATTGAAAAACTTGTATCGGTCATACCGAGTGATGTGCCAATCGGTGCGGCAAAAATTGTTGTTCATACCTCAAGTGGATCAGATTCCGAGGAGCAGTTAAAACCACCAGGAGTTGCACTTGAACTCCCGCAAGAGCAGGCATGGGCTCACTCAAAGTGGAATTCCATGGCAGGTCCACGCGCTGAGGAAATATCTCAGTTAGCTAAAGATTTCGTGCAAGGTAGACCTAATGAGAAACTATGGAAACTTTTTGAAGAGATAGCTAAATCAGCCCAATAGTTCTTTACGTACGAAAGCTATGGCTTGAACAGCAACTTCCTTTTCAGTAAGTCCTGTAAAGACGTTGGAAAGTTCTACAACAATTGGGTCTTTAAAGCCATGTGATCTGAGAATCTGAAGGCATTTACCCGGGTTGGCGTCCCCTGTTCCGTAGAGAACTGTTGGCCACCATCCTGTTGGCTCTTCATGCCCTGGCATTCTTCTTACATCCTTAACCTGAACCATGAAAATTTTATTGATATCAACATCTTGTAATACAAGTACTGGATCATCACCTACTCGTATGGAATTACCAAAATCAAAGCACATGCCAAGGCGAGGGCTGTCAAAGCTTTCAATATATTTCATGAGTGTTCGCACCGGGAAATCAGCATGATTCTCAACCGCAATACGCATGTTGTATTCGGTTGCTAATTCAAGAAGTTTTGTGATGATTGGCAGGAGTAGTGGAAAGCGTTCGGCGGGGGCAGTTGCAAAGTTCCAATGATTACCTAAAACGATGCGCATTTGCTCAAGGCCAAGTGCGTGTGAAAGATGAAGGAAATCCAAAGCGTTTTCTAAGGCTTCTGGTTTTTTCCCACCGTCAAAGCCGTTGGGATGACCCCAAGTAAAAGCAATTTCTCGTGTTGAGTCATCTGCTAGCCATTGTTTCAATTCACTTTCAAGCGATGGATCTTTTGGGTTGAGATAGCAAGTTTCCAGCGTGACAACCTTGATGCTATTAGTTGCGGCAAATTCCAAGAACTCTGTGATCGTCCATTTTTCCTCGCTCGCAACTTCCCATTTTGTTGTTTCTCCAAAGAATCGATGAAAACTGTAGGTGTCAATGCCGATTTTCATCGGGAGAGCCAACCACCATCAACCGGCAGAATAATTCCGTGGAGATAATCAGATGCAGGTGATGCTAGGAATAATGTTGGTCCCACTAAGTCACTTGGCTCGCCCCAACGCCCACTTGTCAGACGAGCAAGTACGCCTTTTGCTCGCTCAGGATCTTGCCAAACATGTTTGTTAAGTTTTGTTTTGATGTAGCCAGGAGCGATTGCATTGACGTTAACGCCATGGGGTGCCCATTCATTTGAAAGCGCTTTTGTTAATTGGCCAACTCCACCTTTGCTGGCAGCATAACTTGAAGCATTGAGTCCACCTTGGAAAGTGAGCATGCTTGCGATAGTGATAATTTTGCCTCGCTTGCGAGCGATCATTTCGGGAGCAACCGCTTGAGCAATTCGGAAAGTTGCGGTGAGGTTTACTTGAATTTGCGTATTCCAGGAATCAAGAGTGGTCTCCAGTGCTGGTCCTGGAAATACATTGCCATGTGCCAGAACTGCGATATCTATTGCACCAAGTATGGCTCGGGCATCTGCAACTGATTTAAGTACGGAGCCATCTTCATTGAGGTCGCACGTGACAAAGGACAAACTATCTTTAAATTCTGGAAATTGAGCTCGAGTCGTATCGATGCTCTCGTCGGAGCGGGCGGCAACGCATACTTTTGCGCCGGCGTTTAAGAATCCACCTACTAAGCCTGTTCCGATACCGCCCGTGCCTCCAGTAATAAAAACTCGAGTACCTTCAATTCCAAATAATTCTGATGGCGATGTCATGTAATTCACTCCTATGTCAGTGCTGGACTGGCGGGTAATCTGAATTGGAACCCTAACATTTGAAGGAAAGTTAGGGTAGCCTTTTGCGAAATTAGACTTTGATTCTGGACACACTAATGGCAAAGGGGAAGTTCATGTGGCGCAACGATAGTGGGCTAGTTGGTAAGAGCGTTGTTGTAACTGGCGCAGCAGGTGGCATCGGTCGCTCGGTGGTTCGAGCATTTGCCGAGGTGGGTTCGCATGTCTTGTTAGTTGATATTCCTGGAACTCCGCTTAACGACATCATCGCAACTCTTCCGGGCTCGGGCCATAAGGCTTTGGAAATCGATTTATCAAAACTTTCTAATCAAGCTGGCATTTTTGAAATGGCACAGAAGATGGCACCGATGGCCGCATTGGCACATTGCGCGGCAGTATTGCGTCGACGTGCCACTGTTGATGAAGTCACAGAAGATGATTGGGACTTTCAGATTGATACGAACCTCAAAGGAACCTTCTTTTTAAATCGCGCAGCGCGCGATTCGTTTAAAGCAGCTGGAACAAAAGGCTCTATCGTCAATTTCACTTCACAAGGTTGGTGGACTGGTGGATTTGGTGGATCTGTTGCCTACGCTGCGAGTAAAGGTGGAGTTGTTTCACTGACAAAAGGTTTTGCTCGATCATTTGCCACAGAAGGAATTCGTGTTAACGCAGTTTCCCCTGGAGGGGTTGATACTCCAATGATGACGGGCAATCAGACTCCAGAAGCATTGGCAGGATTTGTATCCATGATTCCAATTGGTCGATTGGCAGATCCAGATGAGTTAGCAGGAGGCGTTGTTTTCCTAGCCTCTGATGCTGCAAGTTACATAACAGGAACTGTTATGAACATTTCAGGCGGGCAATTAATGTATTAATTCATCGCTCTAGATGGGGGGCGGCAAACCTGATGGGTGGCCGCTCACCGTCGAAGCGAAGTGGAAGTCCTGGAATTTGTTCAACTTTTGTTGTGTTGTCAGGGTAATCAAGCAAGATGCCCATTGCTTGTGCCTGCGGATCGTTACGCAAATCTTCAGGTAAGGAAACTCGATCTGCTGGAACCCCGCCGCCACCTAATACTTGCGCCCAGTGAACTGCGTCGTTAGCTGAAAGTGCTTTTTCAATTTCAATTTTCAGTGCAAGTGCATTCGCAACACGATCTGAATTTGTTGTAAACCGAGCGTCCTCGAATAAATCTTTTCGATTAATTAAAGTACATAGCTTTGAAAAAATATTGTCATTTCCGACGCCGATACACAGAGTGCCGCTTGAAGTTGTGAAAAGGCCATAGGGAGAGAATGCGGGATGTCCTGCACCTGATCGAACCGATGCGTTACCAGTGAGTTGGTTAGCAGATAGGTGATAACTCACCCAGAGCGCACCTGTTTCAAAGAGGGATGTTTCTACAACACTTCCTTCGCCAGTCCTATCGCGTTTTACAAGGGCTGCGAGTACTCCAATGGCAAGCCACATTCCGCCACCAATATCTAAAACTGAAACTCCGGCGCGAACAGGATTTCCATCTGGTTCCCCCGTAACGTGCATGATTCCGGTACGCGCTTGCACGGTTGCGTCATAACCCGGAGCTGCAGCATCGGGGCCTTCGATTCCATACGAGGAGAGATTTCCAAAAATTAGTCGTGGTCGTTTTGCTCGCAATTCTTGGGATGTGAGATTGAGTGCTTGCAATCTTTCTGGAAGAAAATTAGTTAAGAAAACATCGCAACTGTCGAGCATTTCATCTAACTTCGCCCGACCATCTTTGGATTTGAGGTCGATACTGACGGCGGTTTTATTTCGATTGACTACATGAAAATATGCTGATCTATCCCCATCGATGGGGGACATGGCACGAGCTGGGTCGCCAATGGGGGTTTCAATTTTGATTACCTCGGCTCCAAGATCGGCCAAGACTGCGCCACTGAATGGGCCGGCAATGTTTGAGGTTGCATCCAGGACTTTGACCCCAAATAGGGGCAAGTGTGGTGGAGGTGTCTTAGATGACATCGCTGGGTATTGACTTGATTGCGCTCACGAGAATATCCTAGCAACGATTCCAGCCTTCGGTATAGACCGCGCGCATGGGGGAGAAATAAAGGGAGTGACATGGGTACAACAACACCAATGAGATTTAGGCAGGCAATTGTTAATGCCCTTGCCGATGAAATGCGCGCTGATTCAACTGTCATGTTATTTGGTGAAGACGTGGCTGAAGCTGAAGGTCCATTTAAAACTTCAGAAGGTTTACTCACCGAATTTGGCCCACTGCGAATACGCGACACTCCGATTTCTGAAATGGGATTTACTGGCGCAGCAGTTGGTGCAGCCATCATGGGAATGAAGCCTGTTGTTGAAATTATGTTTATGGAATTTCTTGGCGTTGCTCTTGATCAACTCGTAACAGAAGCTGCAAAAATGCGCTACCTCAGTAACGGCAAACTTTCAGTGCCGATGGTTGTGCGCGCCTCTGTAGGTTCAGGTCTTGGCTTCGGTTGCCAACATTCACAAACTCTTGAAAACTGGGTTGCAGCAACTCCTGGTTTGAAAGTTGTATGTCCAAGTGATGCTCAAGCTGCGTACTCATTGATGCGCGCTTCGATTCAAGATCCAGATCCAGTAATGATTCTTGAACCTCGCATTCTTTATGCAGAGCGTGGAGATGTTGATACTTCACTCGTTCTGCCAATTGGCAAAGCACGCGTTCTTCGCAAGGGAAGCGACATAACTGTTGTTGCCTTAGGTCAAATGGTCAACGTATCTCGCAGTGCGATTGAAAAGTCTGGTCTTGATGTAGAACTTATCGATCTTGCAACTGTTGTCCCATGGGATCGCGAAACAGTTCTTACCTCCGTTAAGAAGACGGGCCGTTTAGTGGTAGTCGAAGAAGCACCAAAGAGCGGTGGATGGGGATCTGAAATCGTGGCAGCTGCTACGTCAGAACTCTTTAGCCAACTCAAAGGTGCACCTTTCCGCATTACTACACCAGATGTTCCAGTTCCTTACAGTGGTGTGCTTGAGGCGCGCTTTGTACCAACTGCAGATGATGTTGCTCGTCAATTAACCGAATCATTGAAATCTGGAACCACCCCGAAATCTTGGTGGGAATTGGAGGGCTTAAAATAATGTCTGCCGAACTTAAGCGTCGCAAAGCTGTACAAGAAGATGCTGTTGCTCAATATGAGCGCATGATCGAAATTCGTGAATTCGAAGAGCAGATCAACGGTCTCTTTGCTGCTGGATCAATTCGCGGAACAACACATCTTTGTTTAGGACAAGAAGCACTTGCAGTTGGGCTAGCAAGTGTTCTCCGCCCAACAGATATTGTTTCTGCAACATATCGTGGCCACGGAATCGCACTTGCTCTTGGATTAAGTCCAGAAGCTGTCTTGGGCGAAATCATGGGAAAGACGATTGGTTGCTGTGGTGGTGTTGGCGGTTCAATGCACTTGAGCAATATGGAACTTGGGTTACTTCCAACTTCTGCAATTATCGGAGGAGGAATGCCAGTAGCAGCAGGTGCTGCACTTTCCTTCCAAGTTCGCAAAACAGATGATGTTGCCGTTGCGGTATTTGGAGATGGCGCCACAAATATTGGCGCTTTTCACGAAACCTTGAACTTGGCTGCAATCTGGAATCTTCCAGTTATTTTCATTTGCGATAACAATGTGTACGGAGAATATTCACGTATCAACCTCACAACTCCACTTGAAGATCTTCACATGCGTGCAGATAGCTACAAGATGCCTCACTTCTCGCTAGATGGAATGGACATTGGGGCTGTACAAAAGGGAGTTACTGAAGCTGTTAATCGTGCACGTAGTGGTGGCGGCCCGACTCTTATTGAAGCAAAGACATATCGTTTTGCTGGTCACTCACGTGCAGACCAAGCTCTGTATCGCCCAGAAGGCGAACTTGAGAAATGGCAAAAGCGCGATCCGATCAAGGTAACAGAAGAGAGCCTTGTGGCAAGTGGTGCACTTAATGCTGACAAGATCGCAAAGATCAAGTCTGACATGAAAACAACAATCGAAAAAGTTGTGGCAACATGTCAAGCATCACCTGAGCCAAGCCTTGCTTCAATGTTCCAAAATATATTCACCCCTGCAAAGGTTGGCCGCTAATGAAGATGACAATCAAGATGCCACGAGTCGGTGACACCGTTGATGAGGTCTACTTAGTTGCCTGGAAGATTGCTGTCGGTGACACTATTGCCGCTGGTGACATGATTATGGAAGTTGAAACAGATAAAGCAACAGTAGAAGTTCCTTCACCCATCGCCGGAACAATCCTTGAACTCTTGTTCAAGGAAAGTGACGAGATTAAAACAGGCGAAGCGATAGTCATTTGCGACAGTAACTAAACGGGGAGAGGAAATAGCCATGTCCAAGATAGAGAAAATCGAAACGATTCCAGTAAGAGTGCCTCTTAAGCATTTATACAAGGGTTCGTATTACAAGATGCGTAACCGATGCACAATCATCACGCGCATCACAACATCAGATGGCATCGTCGGGCAAAGCTATAACGCCGATACAGATGAAGAGCAAAATGAAGTTCTCTCCATAATTCATGATGAAATTGCACCACTTGTCACCGGAATGGATGCGCGCCAAGTAGAAAAGATTTGGCATGCAATGCTCCCTGTCACTCTTGATCAACTCCGTGATCGCGCAATTCCCATGCAAGCAATTGCATGTGTTGATAGCGCAATCTGGGATGCATTTGGTAAGTACACCAATCAGCCACTGTGGCGTTTATGGGGTGGCTTCCGCGATCGCATTCCTATGATCGGAATCGGTGGCTATTACGGTTCAAGTGAGGCTGATTTAGAGCGCGAGCTTGGATTCTTTAAAGATGAAATCGGCATGGTCGGTATGAAATTTAAGATTGGCGCTAAGCCACCTGAGGAAGATGCAGCACGTCTTCGTTTGGCAAAGTCAATCGTTGGCGACAACTTTGTATTTGTTGTTGATGCCAACCAGGGATACACCGTCAATGAAGCGATTACTTTCCTTTCTCACATTGAAGGTGAAATTCCACTTCGTTGGTTTGAAGAACCAACTCGTTGGCACGCTGATTGGCGCGGACTTCGCGATATTCGACTTCGCGGAAACGTTAACGTTGCTGCCGGTCAGAGCGAAATTTCTCGTGTTGGTATGCGCGAGATGATGGTTAACGGAGCAATCGATGTTTGTAACTACGATGCCTCATGGGGTGGCGGACCAACAGAATGGCGCCGCGTTGCAGCTCTTGCAGCATCATTTGATGTGCAACTAGGTCACCATGAAGAAGCTCAAGTTGCTTCACACTTACTAGCTTCAGTTCCTCACGGAACGTACGTCGAATCCTTTTCACCAACACGTGATCCAATTTTCTGGGAGATGCTCGCCAATCGCCAACCTTTGGTTAATGGTGAATTTGTTCTTCCTGATGCTCCTGGATTTGGTTGGGAACTTGACGAAGATTTCATCGCGCAATACCGCGTCGATAAATAGGCAGTACTAAGGGGAGACGAAGATGGCAACAATTGCGATCTACGGTTCAGGTCAGCTTGGAACCACTGTGTCGCAATTGTTATCAGCTGTCCCGCATCACAAAGTACTTGGCCCGTTTGGACGAACGGAAAGCGCAAAGGCTCTTGAGTCCGGTGCCGATGTAGTAATTATCGCAACTACTACTCGTTTCAAAGATGTAGCCAGTGATATTGAACGTGCAGTAAAAGCTGGATCAAATGTTCTTGTATCTGCTGAGGAATGCGCCTATCCATGGGCGGTGGATGCAAAGTGTGCCGACGAACTTGATGCGCTAGCAAAATCCAAGTCAGTCTCCATTGCAGGAACAGGTGTTAATCCTGGATTAATCTTTGACTCACTTGTATTAACTTTGCTTGGCGCCGCTCCACGTGGATGCACCGTTGCTGTACGCAGAACCGTCAGTATCGCAGGGTTTGGCGCAACTGTTCTAGGACGTATCGGACTCGGTAAAACTCCTGGAGCCTTTGCGGAAGCTGTCGCAAAAGAAGAAATTTTGGGGCATGCAGGGTTTCCGCAATCCATGACTGTTGTTGCAACTGCAATGGGATTGAAAATTGAAAAGATTGTAAAAGAGCTTCTGCCCGTCATTACGGAAAAAGAAATTGATCTGCCCGGGCGATTTACAGTAAAAGCTGGAGAAAGTGCAGGAGTTAATCAAACGTATAGCGCTCACGTCGGTGGCAAAGTTTGGTTTACCTCGCACTTCTATGGGCATATTGATCTTCCATCACTTGGCAAGACTGCAATGGACGAGATTGAGCTATCCCTCGATGGCAAAGTTTTCCAGACTACACAGCTCAAGCCTGGAATAGGTTCACAAGTAGGTTCGCAAAATATGGTGGCAAATTCAATCCAGAGAATTATTCATGCTCGAAGTGGGTGGGTAACAACTGCAGAGATGCAACCTGCCTATCCAGAAGATCTCAAACAATAGAAGCACACAAACACAGGGGAGAAAAGAATGGCAAACGTCCCAACAATCGCACGGGTAACGGTTCATCCTGTTACTTATGCAGAACCAAATGATAATAACTCGATGCGTTTCCTCACCTTTGTGCGCATTGAATCAACTGACGGACATGTTGGCTGGGGAGAAGCAATTACACAGTTTCCTGGCAGTACCCGCGGAACAGTAGAAATCATTAAGGGACTTGCCGATGATCTCATCGGTAAAGATCCAACACAGAATATTGGTATTTGGCGGGACATTCGTAAGCAAACCTGGTGGTATTCATACCGTGGCGGTCTTGCACACTTTGCACTTTCGGCAATTGATATTGCTTTATGGGATCTCAAAGGAAAAATCACGGGCCAATCTCTTATTCAAATGATTGGCAAGCGCGACGCGTCCCCTGATACTCGTATACCGGTTCTAGCGTCAACTCACGTGTGGAATTCAAATCTTGATGTAGAAGTTGCCCGCCATGAGAAGTTCATTAAAGACGGTTACATCGGATTTAAGATTGGTATGGGAAAGCGCGGAGATGCTCGTGTTGGTTACGACCTTGATCGCGATATTAAGTTTGTTAAAGATCTACGTGCAGCAGCTGGACCAAAAGCGTGGATCATGATGGATCGCGGACAGTCACTTAACTGGAC
>CAEZZZ010000005.1_pt1 | contig 34696 bp, 33 predicted proteins | sample 7267111 | NCBI WGS metagenome assembly CAEZZZ01 (sample SAMEA6813971, study PRJEB35770) | uncultured Actinomycetes bacterium | biome: Freshwater; feature: Freshwater reservoir; material: water | place: Czech Republic | collected 2016-08-15 | depth 30m m | reverse complement strand
GCCTTTGGATTAGTTCCTGTAATTGGAATACGGATACATGCAGAGCGGTTACGCGCTGAGTACACGAGGTTAACTGGTGCTTCGTATCCTGGAACTAGTCGGCGGTAAGAGTTAACTGTTGGGTTAGTGAATGCAAGAAGTGATGGCGCGTGCTTGAGCAGACCACCAACGTACCAACGAGCCATGTCAGAAAGATCTCCATAGCCTTCACCCCAGAAGAGTGGCTTGCCGGCTTTCCACAGTGATTGGTGAACGTGCATACCTGAACCATTGTCACCAAAGAGTGGCTTTGGCATAAATGTTGCTGTTTTGCCACCTTGCCATGCAGTGTTCTTGATGATGTATTTAAACTTCATTAAATCATCTCCGGCTTGCAAGATGTCACTGAAGCGATAGTTAATTTCCATCTGTCCTGCAGTGCCCACTTCATGGTGGGAGCGCTCTACAAGAAGTCCAGCTTTTCCTAAGTTCATAACCATTTCATCGCGAAGGTCGGCATACTGATCTGTTGGCGAAACAGGGAAGTAACCACCCTTTACGCGAGTGCGGTATCCGCGGTTAGGAGTTCCATCTGCATCTTTTTCGATGCCGGTATTCCACGCACCTTCGTATGAATCGATGTGGTGAAATGCTTCGTTGATGCCAGTCGAGAAACGCACTGCATCAAAAACGTAAAACTCTGCTTCCGGTGCGAAGAACGCTGTGTCAGCGATTCCTGTTGAACGCATGTAATCGACAGCCTTTGCAACAATGCCACGAGGGTCACGGCTGTAAGGAGTGTTGTCGATTGGGTTATGCACTGAAAAATTGATGATGAGAGTTTTTTCCTTGCGGAATGGATCGATGAATGCTGATCCTGGAACCGGCAACAACTTCATATCTGATTCGTGAATTGCTTGGAAACCACGAATAGATGAACCATCGAACATGAGACCTTCAGTGAAGACCGCTTCATCAAATGATTCAACAGGAACGTTGAAGTGATGCTGTATTCCGGGCAAATCAATAAAGCGAACATCAACTAATTTGACGTCTTCTTTCTTGATGTAAGCAAAAATTTCTGCTGAGTTCTTGAACATTTTTCTCCCATTGCCAGATGACGCCCGCGAAATGCGGAACCCCTAGTGGCTCGCCATTGAGCTTTAAACCATTGGCGTTAGCGTAGGAGTTGAGGGCACAAAAGTGATAACTGGCGTGTTACGGCAATGTTAAGAATTCCAATGTCTCCAAGGCGCGACCTGGAGGATTAGGCTCACCCCATGGATTTCGTCAGGGTGGGGCTAGGTAAGCGTCTAGTGGCCCTCATGATCGACTGGCTTATGTGTTACGCCATCATCACGGCAAGCGTGGGGGGCTTGGGCTCAATGACTTCCCTGGATGGCTTTGCCGTTCTCGCCCTGTTCTTCTTTGAGGTGTGCGTTCTGGTGTCTATGACTGGAGCATCGGCGGGGCATCGGATTATGGGAATACGAGTTGTTAGATACAACGATGGAGGAGCGCCAAGATTTTTTCAAGCTTTTATTCGCACATTACTTCTTTGCCTTGTAGTTACTGCAGTGACATTTGATGAAGACGGTCGCGGATTGCATGAGCGATTAAGCGGGACGGTACTTACTTCACAAAAGAAAACTAACGCTTAGGTATTTTCACACCTTTTGGCATTGGGCCTTTTGGAATTGGCATTGACAATCCACCGACAGCTTTGAGGCGATTACGAACTTCGCGCATTTGACTTGTACTCAACTTCTTTGGAAGTTTGCGCATCTTCTTCTGTAAATCACGAAGCGCCACTTGACCTTCGTAATCACCGACGATGAATTCGGTAATTGGGACACCTGGGGCAAATCGTTCAGTCTTTCTGCGTTCATCAACAAGCAAACCTCGTGCACCTGGGCCTCCTTCTCCTACGAGAACGATTCCTGGACGGCCAACACAGCGATGAACCATTTCTTGGTTGCGTGTAACTGCAACAGCCGGTGTTGTTGTCCAGCCCTTGCGTATTGCCATGAGAACACTTGCGCCTGCGCCAATCTGTCCTTCAATAGATTGATACGCAGCATTTCCTGCGACGCGAGTAAAAAAGAATAGTGATACCAGAACAGCAACCAGCGCACCAATGAATGCCGAATACACTGGGCGCCCGGCAAAAGCTCCGATAAGAATTGCACTTGCCCACACAACAACGAAGATTGCTGCGAGAGCTGCACCAATCCACGGCTTTACACTCTTTGTGATCGAGTAGGCCTCGCGAATAGTTTTAAAGCGCTTCTCTTTTGGCGCTCCAGGAGTTTTCTTTTTTCTCTTGAACATGGGCGTTAGTTTAGTGGGGCAGGTGCGGTACCACCAAGGCGCAAGGGAGCCCACCGTTGGCCTTTATGGCTGTCAGGGTACTGATTTTGTGCTTCATGAAGCATCTGTGTCATCACTTGTCGCAATTTCACTTCAGCCGAAGCAACGTCATCACTCTTATCAAAAACAATTGGTTTGCCCACCATGATTGAGATGGGGACATGTTTGCGCCGGAGATCTTTAGGTACGCCTTTTGTCCAGATTCTTTGAGAGCCCCAAATAATCGTAGGAATTATCGGAACTCCGGCGCCTGTAGATAAGCGAACGACACCAGTTTTCAATTCCTTAATTTCAAAACTTTTTGAGATTGTTGCTTCGGGAAAAATTCCAATTATTTCACCAGCTCTAAGTGCACGCAGTGCAACAACAAAGGAAGCCGAACCGCTAGACCGATCAACGTTGATGTGGTGCATCCCGCGCATAAGAGGCCCTGCGACCTTGTTGTCGAAGATTTCTTTCTTGGCCATAAACCGCACATAACGTTTAGCGGGAACGACTGCGGTACCAGCGAGTGCGAAATCCAAATAGCCAATGTGATTGATGGCCATGATTGCGCCACCTTTTCGCGGGATATTTTCACTGCCCGTGATTGATAATGCAAGTCCGAGATATTTCCAGAAAAGTTTTGCAACAATAATGACTGGAGGATAAACAAAATCAGCCACGAGTTACCCCGCGCATAGATTTTGCATCCATAGCTTGTTTGTAGAGACGACCTGCCCTATAACTTGATCTGACAAGGGGCCCGCTCATCACTCCGAGGAATCCAATTGCCGTAGCTTCATCTGCAAGTTCGACGAATTCTTCTGGCTTAACCCAACGCTCTACGGGATGATGTTTATTTGTTGGGCGAAGATATTGCGTGATTGTGATGAGGTCACACCCCGCTCCATGAAGATCGATGAGGGCCTGACTGACTTCCTCTCGAGATTCGCCCAAACCTAAAATCAAATTCGATTTGGTAATCAAACCAAAATCTCTCGCCATTGAAATAACTGCAAGTGAGCGCTCATATGTAAATGCAGGGCGAATGCGTTTGAAAATTCGTGGAACTGTTTCGATATTGTGGGCAAATACTTCAGGGCGGGTTTCAAAGACCTGATTGAGAAGATGAGCATGCCCACTGAAATCTGGGGCAAGCATTTCTACGCCTGTATTTGGATTGAGTTCATGAACTTTTCGAATCGTTTCGGCATAAAGCCAGGCGCCTTCATCTTCTAAATCGTCTCGAGCGACTCCAGTTATGGTGGCGTAACGTAAGTCCATTGTTTGGATTGACTCGGCAACTCGTCGCGGTTCATCTCGATCTAGTGGTTGCGGCTTACCTGTATCAATATTGCAAAAGTCACAGCGTCGAGTACACGCTTCACCGCCTATGAGGAAAGTGGCTTCTCTGTCTTCCCAGCATTCAAAAATGTTGGGACATGCAGCCTCCTGGCAAACAGTGTGCAAGCCTTCAGATTTAACAAGGGAACGTAGTTGCGTGTACTCGGGTCCCATCACAGCGCGAGTTTTAATCCACTCGGGTTTTCTTTCAATGGGCGTTTGCGCGTTGCGAGCTTCAACGCGTAAGAGTTTGCGCCCTTCAGGTGCGATAGTCATTAACTCACTCTCCCCAGTGCTTGCAAGATATGTTCTTCAATTGTGGGCATTACTTCTTTAACGCTTATATCTCGGCCAAGTTCCCTAGCTATAGATGTCACGTCCACATCATCCAGACCGCAAGGAACTATTCGGTCAAAAGATGAGAGATCTGGATTCACATTAATTGCAAAGCCGTGCATAGTAATTCCCTTCGCAAAGCGGATGCCGATTGCGGCAAGTTTGCGATCGCCATGAGAGTCTCGTATCCACACCCCGGATCTTTCGCAATATCTTTCGGCGTTAAGCCCGAATTCTTTGCACGCGTCAATGAGTGCGCCTTCAATTTCACGGACGAATCCGACAACGTCGTGGCGTTTGGTTAATCGAACAATGGGATAGCCAACAAGTTGTCCTGGACCATGCCAAGTAATTTTCCCTCCACGATCAACATCGATCACTGGAGTTCCATCTACTGGTCGTTCAAAATCTTGAGTGCGCCGTCCGGCCGTAAATACAGATGGATGTTCCAACAAGAGCAAAGTATTAGGGGAGGTTTCTAGAGCAATTTCTGTATGAATTTTGCGCTGCATCGCCAACGCGCTCTCGTATTCAAGCAATCCTGCATGGATGACCTTGGCGGGCGCGGTAGGGCTTAAAAGTGGCACTCCCATAGCCTAAAGGTAGAATTGCTCCATCACCTCCTAGGGGAGCGTCCTTTGACTCCGCCCGATGGATAATCGAAAGGGCCTCTCTCATGTCGCAAATGTCAGCAGATTCTGTTGTGGCAAAAACCAAAAAACCCAACCGTCGCAGATTCTGGGCCGCGATTGTTGTCATCTTTATATGGTTTGGCGCAAGTGGAGTATTCGGCCCCTTATTTGGCAAACTGACCACAGTTCAAGAAAATGATAATTCTGCTTTTCTTCCTGACAGTGCCGAATCAACCAAGGCATCAAAGATTATTGCTAACTTTTCCAAAGATGCTAATACGCAAATCCCAACCTTGGTGCTCTTTGAAGGTTCTGTCAGTCCAGAGAAGATTGCTTCTCTTAATGCGCACTTGCAAACTTTGCCAAGCAAGCACATTCAATACTTGGGAGAATATAAAGGGACGCTAGATAGTGGCGTGCCAATGTCTGACTATTTTGTTCCTGGTCAACCACTCTTTGCTTTTCCCTCTCAAGATGGAAAAGCATTATTAATTAATCTGCCCGTGACCGCCAACGTTGCAGGCGCACAACTGGCAAATGATAAACCAGTTTTAACTGCCATGATCAAAACAATTCGAACAGACATGGCAGCTTGGGGCGCGAGCAATGGTTTTGTCAGTCATGTAACTGGGATCGGCGCTCTATTCAGTGATCTATTCGGAGCATTCGGTGGAATTGATTCATCACTCTTGCTCGCAACCCTGGGGGTAGTTTCCTTCATTCTTATTTTGGTTTACAGATCTCCGGTTTTATGGATCCTGCCTTTGATTTCCGCAGTATTTGCGCTCTCAACTGCTGGCGGAATTATTTACATTCTTGCCAAAAACGATGTGATTGCATTAAACGGGCAATCTCAAGGAATTCTTTCGGTACTTGTTTTAGGTGCAGCAACTGATTATGCGCTCTTACTCATTGCTCGTTATCGTGAAGAGTTGCATCATCACGCCTCTCGATTCGATGCCATGAAGTCTGCCTATAAGGGCATATTTGAACCAATTCTTGCTTCAGGTTCTACAGTGGCGATTAGCTTATTAGTTCTGTTATTAAGTGATTTATCAAGCAACCGCGGACTCGGACCAGTCGGCGCGATCGGAATTGTTGCAGCAATGATTACGATATTGACTTTGCTACCTGCTCTACTAGTTGTATTCGGTCGATGGATTTTCTGGCCAAGAATTCCCCGATTTGATGATCGCGATGCTAATTTGCATGGATTGTGGTCCAAAGTTGGTGGCGCAGTATCACGTCGTCCACGGCGCATCTGGATAGCAACTGCAACTGGCTTATTGATTCTCGCTGGTTTCGCTACAACACTTCAGGCAGATGGACTTTCAACATCAGAGTCATTTACTACACGTCCCGAGTCAGTAGTTGGACAAGAGTTACTGCTTCAGCATTTCCCTGGGGGACAAGGTCAACCCACAGAAGTAGTGGTTAAGGAATCCCAAGTTGAGGCAGTGACAACTGCGCTTTTGGGAGTAGAAGGTGTTTCCAGTGTTGATCCGATGCGTGTTGAAGTTCCGATTCCCGGAAAACCATTACCTGATGTAAAAGTTGTTGACGGGCTTGTAGTTCTTAATGCCACACTCAATCAAGCACCAGATTCTGTGGAAGCCCGCAATCTTGTACCTGGAATACGCGCTGCAGTACATGCGATCGATCCAGCAATTCTCGTTGGTGGAGGAAGTGCCGTGTCTTACGACGTCGATCAGGCATCCCGCCACGATAACCGATTGATTATTCCCGTAGTTCTCTTCTTAATCGGAATAATCCTCTCGCTCCTATTGCGATCAATACTTTCTGCTGCGATTTTGTTAGTCACGGTTGTGCTCTCCTACCTTGCAACTCTTGGGGTTTGCCAGTTGGTATTCCACAATATTTTCCACTTCCCTGGAGCCGATACATCATTTCCACTCTTCGCCTTCGTCTTCCTTGTTGCTCTCGGCATCGACTACAACATCTTCTTGATGACGCGAGTGCGAGAGGAGAGTGCCAAAATTGGTACTCGCGCTGGTGTTATCAAAGGCCTTACGGTGACAGGTGGAGTAATTACTTCTGCAGGAATTGTGCTTGCCGCAACCTTCGCAGTCCTTGGAATCTTGCCACTTGTCTTCTTGGCAGAACTTGGCTTTGCAGTTGGGTTCGGAGTGTTGCTCGATACGATCATTGTTCGATCGCTATTAGTTCCATCTCTCGTTCATGACATCGGTGGCAAGATTTGGTGGCCTTCAAAACTGCAAAATAAATAAAATTAGCTTTGTGCGTCCACAAGGGCGCTGATTGCTCCACCTAAATGTGGGTAGTCAAAGGTAAATCCAGACGCAAGTAGTGCTTCTGGTAATACCTTCTTTGAGCCCAACATTTCTTCGGAAAAGCCACCGAAGGCGATTTTTAAGGCAATTGCAGGAACAGGAAATAACGCCGGGCGATGCATTGCTCGCGCAAGTGCTGCAGTGAATTCTTGATTGGTCGATGGATTTGGAGTGGTCAGGTTGATTGGTCCAGATATTGGATTTTGCATTGAGAAAGTAATAGCGCGAACAACATCGTGCAATGTAACCCAAGACCACCATTGTTTTCCTGATCCGAGTTTTCCGCCAAGGCCAAATCTAAAGAGTGGAATCATTTTTCCAAGTGCGCCACCAGTTGGATCTAATACAAGTCCGGTACGCAGTTTTACGGTTCGGACATCACCGGCAAGGTCTGCAGCCGATTCCCATTCACGACAAACTGCTGAAAGAAAATCATTACCTGCTCTGTCATTTTCAGTTACAGCGCGATTGCCTGTTTCTCCGTACCATCCCATGGCGCTAGCTGAAATGAATACTTTTGGTTTCACCGTGGCAACCGCTTTAGCAATAGTTGTTGTTCCTAGAAGGCGCGAATTAAGAATTTCTGCGCGATAACTTTTTGTCCATCGTTTATCTCCAACGCCAGCACCAGCCAAATGTATAACTGCATCAACCCCTTCAAGGGCTGTGAGGTCTACAGTTCCTGCCTTTGGATCCCAAGAGATTTCTTCAGGAGAAATCGTTGCCCTGCGAACCAACTTTTGAACTGTATGTCCTTCAGACTTGAGGTGTGCAACAAGTGCTCCACCGATGAGACCTGATGCACCTGAAATTGCAACACGTTGGAGAGGCATTAAAGACCTAGGTCCGCTTCGAATGCGCCTATCTCTAGTCGATCTTTTAATGTAACTAGGAAGCGTGCGGCATCTGCGCCATCAACAACGCGATGGTCGTATGAAAGTGCGAGGTAAACCATTGATCGGATGGCAATAGTCTCTCCGCCATCTGCACCTTTAACGACCATAGGTCGTTTCACAATTGAACCAAGACCTAAAATCGCAACCTGAGGTTGATTGATAATTGGAGTATCAAACAAGGCACCACGACTACCGGTATTAGTTAGCGTGAAAGTACCACCACCTAATTCATCGGGAGTAACTTTGTTATCACGAGTACGCGCAGCTAAATCTGCAATTTTGCGAGCAAATCCACCCATATTGAGATCACCTGCGTCGCGAATGACTGGAACCAACAATCCTCGTTCGGTGTCAACAGCAATTCCGAGGTGCTCTGCAGAATGGTAAGTAATTTGATCGCCTTCAACAGAGGAATTTACAACCGGATGTTGTTTGAGCGCTTCACATACTGCAACGGTGAAGAAAGGTAGGAAGGAGAGCTTGACACCTTCGCGCGCTTCGAAATTGGATTTTGCTTGGTCGCGGAGGCGAGCAATCTTTGTTACGTCTACCTCTACTACCGTTGTTAATTGAGCACTTACATGAAGTGATTCCACCATACGAGCGGCAATAACTTTACGAAGTCTCGACATCGTGACAGTTTGACCTCGAAGTGGTGATGCGCTTACGGGAGCATTTGCACGTGCGGGTGTCGCACTAGGTGCGGCAGGGGCAGGCGACGGCGCAGGTTTTGCTAGCGCTTCGATATCTTCTTTTCGAATTCGACCGCCAACACCAGTTCCAGTCACTTGACTCAAGTTGACGCCTAATTCGGATGCAAGCTTTCTCACTATTGGAGTGACGTATGCGTTATCTGTTTCTGCAGGTGCAGACGAAACAACTGGAGCGACAACAGGAGGTGCAACTGGAGCAACAACCACAGGCGCAACTGGAGGTGCAACTGGAGGTGCAACTGGAGCAACAACCGCAGGTGCAACTGGAGCTACAACTGGAGGCGCTGTAACAACTGGAGGAGCGACAACTGGAGGGGCACTTGCAACAGGTGCTGCTGGTGCTGAAGTTGCGCCATCGGCGATGACTGCCAATTCTGCGCCGACAGGTACAACTTGATCCACTGCGACGACAATCTTTTGCAACGTTCCAGCTACTGGGGAAGGTATTTCTGTATCAACTTTATCCGTGGAAACTTCTAGGAGTGGCTCATCGACAGCAACATGGTCGCCTTCGGCCTTAAGCCAACGAGTAACCGTTCCTTCGGTAACGCTCTCTCCGAGTGCGGGCATCGTTACTGAAAAAGTCATAAGTTCTCTCCTTTAGAAAGTGCAGTAGTAATTCTAAGTGGTATTTCAACCATGTGCATGCAGGGGTTTTCCTGCTAGAGCCATGTGCGCTTCGCCCATTGCTTCAGAGAGCGTTGGATGAGCGTGGATTAACGGAGCGACATCAGTGGCGCTAGCTTCCCAGTTGTAAATCAATTGCGCTTCGGCAAGTAACTCGCCAACACGTGCACCCACCATATGGATTCCAAGTACTGGGCCATTTTTCTCAGCAACCAATTTGATAGAACCAGCGGTACCAAGAATCTGCGCCTTTCCATTGCCGGCGAGATCGTAACTTAATTCAACTACATCATGCCCACGCTCTTTTGCGACGGCAGTAGTGAGACCGACTGACGCAACTTCAGGATCTGAGTATGTAACGCGTGGCACGCCGTCATAATTTATAGGGCGTGGATTAAGTCCAGCTATTTCCTCGGCAACCAAAATACCTTCACCAAATCCAACGTGAGCCAATTGCAGAGTAGGAATCAAATCACCAACGGCCCAAATTCCAGGAACTGATGTACGACATTTTTCATCGACGACGACATAGCCACGTTCCATAGCGATGCCTTGCTCTTCGTAACCCAAATTAGCCGATACAGGTCCTCGACCCACTGCAACGAGGAGGACATCTGCTATGAATTCTTTACCGTTTTCTAAAGTAACGGTAACGGAGTCGGCAGATACTTTCGCGCTCTTAAAACGATCGCCCAGCTCAAAATTGATTCCACGTTTGCGAAATGCTCTTTCAAGTAATTTACTTGATGACTCATCTTCCAGTGCAACTAAATGAGGAAGCGCTTCGATGATAGTTACTTCTGCTCCGAATGATTTCCACACTGATGCAAATTCACACCCGATTACACCGCCACCAAGAACAATTGCTGATTTTGGTACGTAATCCAATGCAGTGGCGTGATCACTGGTGATAATTCGTTTTCCATCGATTTCTAGGCCAGGCAATGTGCGAGCGTATGATCCGGTTGCTAGAACAATATTCTTGCCTACGTATTTTTCTCCATTAACTTCAACTGTATTCTTGCCAACCAATTTTCCATGGCCCTGGACTAGCGTGATACCTCGGGATTTAACAAGACCTTGAAGGCCTTTGAAAAGTTTTCCTATGACGCCATCTTTATAGGTATTAACCGCTGGCATATCCATGGAAAGGAACTGTGCATTGACTCCGAAATGACTAGCCTCTCGGGAGTTGTCTGCAATCTCGCCAGCATGAAGTAGCGCTTTAGTCGGGATGCATCCACGGTGAAGACAAGTACCTCCCAATTTGTCAGATTCAATGAGAACCACTGATTTTCCAAGTTGGGCACTTCGCAGAGCGCAGGCGTATCCGCCACTTCCTCCGCCGAGAATTACAAGATCAAATTCCGCCACGTTAAGCCTTTCGTTCGTAGGTGCCTATCTTGCCAGCCTTGGGACTAATCTGAATATTCGAATGCGGTATGACTTTGTTGCCTAACTCACAGCTTCTTGAGCCAACATGATGAGCGAACGAAGGGCGATACCTGTGCCACCAACTGGGGTGTATCCGTGGGCGACACCCTCGTTAAATGCAGGACCTGCAATATCTAAATGCAACCATGGCAATTCCGCTGGAATGAAGTCTTTGAGGAATAGACCGGCAACGAGCATCCCACCCATTCTCTCGCCAATATTTGCAAGGTCGGCAACGGGCGAATCTAATGATGCGCGTAACTCTTCCGGAAGTGGCATCGGCCAAAATGCTTCGCCACTGATTTTTGTTGCCTTAATGAAATCTTCTTGAAAATTCTCATCGTTGGTCATAACCGCACTGGTGCGAGTTCCCAATGCAACTACTTGTGCACCCGTAAGTGTTGCCACATCGACAATGCCGTCCAATTTCAATTTTCCCTTATTGCCGACTTCGATCGCTTTCACAAGTGCATCAGCTAAAACTAAACGTCCTTCTGCGTCAGGGTTGAGAACTTCTACGGTTTTTCCTCCGTAGATAGTAATAATGTCACTTGGTCGTGTTGCTGTATCGCTGACCATATTTTCCGCCAGTGGCGCCCACGCATCAATTGAAACAGGCAATTTCAACGTTGCGATAGCCATGATTGCTCCGCATACTGCAGCAGCCCCACTCATATCAGATTTCATCGCTTCCATACCGAGGGCGGGTTTTAGGGCTAGCCCACCCGAATCAAATGTAATTCCCTTGCCCACAAAGGCGAATTTCTTTTTGATCTTTTTTGTTGCGGCTGTGGGCGTGTAAGAAATATGGATGAGGCGTGGCGGATTTGCTGAACCTTGCCCTACCGCGGTTATCCCTCCAAAACCTTGCGTACGCAATTGTTTTTCATCCCACGTAGATACCTTTAGACCAGCTTTTGCTCCGCCTGCAACTGTTACCGCCTTATCGATAATTTCCACAAAAGTTTTAGGAGTTAAATGGCTCGGAGGCATATTGATTAGGTCACGCACAAGTGTTGTGTATTGGCCAATAACTTGCGCACGCTTTGCCATTTCGGCTGACTTTGGTTTGCGGGCGAGTGAGGAATGCACGGTTATATGTTCAATAGCAGTTTTCTGATCGGCTTTACTTGTTCCTCTAAATTCGTTGAATAGATACGCACCAAGAGTTGCACCCTCTGCGATTGCAGCAAGGGATTCGAGATCTGGAGTGGGTAGCGAAAAAGCAACATTGCTATTTCCTGCCAAAGCGCGGGAGGCTGATCCGGCAGCCCTGCGGAGAATTTCCGGCTGATATTTTTTGGATTCTCTCCCAAGACTTGTGAAGACCATGAGGCGCGTGGTTGTACCTGGAACTTTGATTACTTCATCAGTCTTGGCGGTAGCTCCTAAATCTTGAAGAGCCTCGAGTAGAGATTTTTCTTCGAGTGCAATATCTCCCGATTCAATGACGAGTGCGCCATTTTTCTTGATTGCAAAGCCAATGACTAAAACTTCATCGCTTACAGCTCCATCATGAATATCAATCGTGGGCACGGCCGTCTCCTATTACTCAATTTCCTAGGCTGGATTTCCTACCAGCACGACAGCCTAGGCGATAGGTTGGGAGACATGAAATGCTCCCCTCTGCACCAGCGCCACCTAGAAGCGCGCGCGAAGATGGCCGATTTTGGCGGTTGGCTGATGCCGATTGATTACCCCGATACCGGAACCTTGGTTGAACACACTGCAGTTCGTGAAAGTGTTGGGATATTCGACGTTTCTCACCTAGGCAAAGCCAGCGTAGTAGGCGCCGGTGCAAGCGAATTTCTCAATCGCAGTTTTACCAACGACCTCAATCGCATTGGCGATGGACAAGCGCAATACACCCTGATGTGCGATCACAGTGGAGGCGTTATTGATGACCTCATTGTGTATCGACACAGCGCCGAAAATTTCTTTTTGGTGCCAAACGCCTCCAACACAAATGCGGTCGTTGAGACTCTTGTTAATTCCGCGCCAGCTGGCATCGAGATTGTAAATTTGCATGAAAAATTTGGCGTTATTGCTCTGCAAGGTCCCCACACCGTGAAGGTGCTTCAAAAATTGCAAATTGATTATTCACTTGATTACATGAGTTTCTGCAACGCACATATTTCTGGGTGTGAAGTAATTCTTTGCCGAACCGGGTACACGGGTGAATTCGGTGTAGAGATTCTCCCTACGTGGAATGAGGCCGAAAAAGTTTGGGACGCTATCGTTGAAGCAATGCAAGAATTTGGAGGACGCATTTGTGGGCTTGGCGCTAGAGATACATTGCGAACGGAGATGGGATACCCACTTCATGGCCATGAACTTTCGCTCTCGATTACTCCTGTTCAAGCAAGTGCAAATTGGGCCGTCGGATGGAAGAAGGGCGATTTCGCGGGCTCAGAAGTCTTGCGCAATGAAAGAGAACGCGGTGCTTCAAGAGTATTACGTGGCCTTGTATGCACGGACCGGGGAATTCCGCGCGCAGGGATGCATGTTAAGAATTCAAAGGGGGAGGTTGTTGGGGAAGTAACAAGTGGAACTTTTTCTCCGACACTAAAAATTGGCATTGCGCTTGCCCTCATAACACCATCAATCAATCTTGGTGACAACGTGGAAATTGATGTACGAGGCAGAAATTGTTCGGCAAAGGTTACTTCTACCCCTTTTGTTCCTTCTCACGTGAAATAACTTTCTGAGCTAAATCTCTAAATTCAATGGGCGCGACGAATGCCGCCTTGCGATGTGCACGTCTCAAAGTGAATAACACTGCTGGGCCAGCTGTGAGAGTGAGTAGAGAAGTGAAAATCGCTCTAGGCACATCCCAGGCCATTGATGAAGCAAAATGAAACGCGATGTAGCGATGGAAGTTTTCTACAACCGCACCACCGGGAATGTAGGAAAGCTGCGTTTGCGATCCCGCAGCCCAAGGCCAAAACTGTAAATCCATTAAGGCCCCAAATAGCATCGATGCAAAAATTGCGAAGAAGGCAAGCATTGCTATTTCACTTCGTGCGCCAATGCGTTTACCAAAAACTTGCGAAGGGAGTGCGCCGGCTAGTAAACCAATCCAACCAGCAGCAAACATTTGATAAGAGAGCCATGGTCCAAAACCGCCAGTAATGAATGCTGAAACAAAGAGAGACAAGATGCCAAGAACAAATCCAAATCCAGCACCGAAAACTCTTGCGCTCAAAATGAGTAAGAACCACATAGGTTCTATGCCGGCTACTCCCGCTCCCAACGGGCGCAATACTGAAGCAGCGGCTGCTAAAACGCCAAGTAGTGCAACAGATTTTGCATCTAAACGTTGATTACTTATTTCTACTATAAGAACAGCTAGGGCAACAGGAACTGCACTCCATAGAAACCATTTTTGGAGGTGGTTATTGTCGGATGAGATAAAGAAGGGCCAAAGAAAACCCGTAACGCTGATGATCGTCGAAACTGCAAGCACTGCAATAGTGCGAAATCGAAAATTCAGAACATTTGCTGTAGTTGTCATGTAGTTGGTTCGATCCCATTAAGAACGTCATTGATACTGAGCCAAGGAACGGGGGACATGATTTTGGCAATTTGCGGGGCAAACGCTGGTGACGAGAGTAAAACCTCAACAGTAGGTCCATCTGCCACGATTTCGCCATCAGATAAAAAGAGTGTTCTAGTTGCTACTTCACCTACTAGTTCAACGTCGTGCGTTGCCAGAATCACGAGTTTGTTCTGCCCAATTGCGACAGAACGAATGATCGCAATGAGAGAACTCTTTGCACTGTAATCAAGACCTCGTGTGGGTTCATCAAGAATTAAGACGGAAGGATTTGCCGAAAGAACAACGCTCATCGCCAAACCGAGTCGTTGCCCTTCAGAAAGATCGCGAGGGTGGGTTTTAGGCGATACGCCGGGCACCAATTGATTGAGTAAATTAAATGTTGTACCGGGAAGAACTTCATTGTCCTTATCAGCGTTTTGACATTCTTGTTCAACGCTTTGACAGTAGAGAAGGTCGCTAGGTTCTTGTGGGATATAACCTATTAGCGAAGTTCTATTGCGACCTGACAATTCACGAGGGTCGTGATTCAGTACGCGAATCTTCCCGGTGATTGCAGATGGAATTCCAGCAAGAGACTTCAGAAAAGTAGATTTTCCAGCTCCGTTTCTGCCCATGATGGCAACAATTTCCCCAGCATAGAAACCAACTGAAAGTTTGTTAAGCGCTTTGGTATCTCCGAAAACTACCGTGAGATCTTCGGCCAGGGCGACGGGAGAACTAGTTTCCCCGCGGGGTGCAACATTTTCTTGAATGGCAATAGTTGCTCGTAGCCCCTCAGTCATTCTTCGCATCTCTCGTACGGTCAGGGCGATTTCTGGCATTTTTAGAGTGCGCGCAAGATGAACAATGGGAGGAGCGATATTGGAGGTAGCCAAAATCTCCTGTGGTTTTCCAATGTGCGTAGATCCATTTTCTTGAATGTGAATAATTCGGTCAGCAAATTGAATTACTCTCTCTAGGCGATGTTCAGCGATAACAACTGTCAACGAAAGATCATGTACGAGACGATGCAGAATCGAAAGTACTTCTTCAGCTGCAATGGGATCCAGTGCACTCGTTGGCTCATCAAGCACCAGCACTTTAGGGTGCATGACCAGAGCACTTCCTATTGCAACACGTTGTTGCTCGCCACCGCTCAGAGACGAGATGTTGCGATTGCGCAATGGCGCCAAACTTAGGAGGTCAAGAACTTCTTCGACGCGTTTGCGCATCACATCGGGAGGCAGGTTCAGGGCCTCCATCCCAAAGGCCAATTCTTCTTCTACTGTGTCCGTAACAAACCCTTGTTGTGGATTCTGTCCCACGATTCCAATCAAGTGAGCAAGACCGCCGGGTTTTACTGAACGGGTGGAAATTCCGTCAACACTTATATCTCCAGCCAGAATTCCGCCAGTGTGGTGAGGAACTAGGCCATTAATTAAGCGCAGGAGTGATGATTTTCCAATTCCGGTCGAACCTGTTATCAGAATAAGTTCGCCTTCGTTAACTGTGAAAGTTAAGTCTTCCAAGACTGTGTTAATTGCATGTGGGTAAATTAATGAGACACCAGTGAAAGTAATCATGTGTTGAACGCCAATGAAAAATTACGTTTCAGTATGAGTGGTGAAATCATTGCTATGTAGATCATCCATCCAGGTGTCACCAGCGCAATAATCGATAAGAGGGCAATCGCATATTCCGTGATCTGCCAACGTTGAATGCGATACCTAGAGCGCTTGCGACTAAATCCGTATCCACGAGAATCCATAGATGCTGCCAGATTTAAGGCTCGAGCCAGAGATTCCTCTAGTAATGGAATCGCAATTCTTTTCCAATTGCGCAAACTCCCACCGCTTTGCCCACGTAACTTCTGGGCTTGGCGAATTCGCGTAATAGATGCGACGAATTGTGGAATAAGTGAGGTTGCAATAACTACAGCAACTCCGAATTCGTAGAACATGACAGGTATAGATCGCAGGACGCGATGAGGACTTGTCAAAGAAGTTGCAACTCCAAAGCAAGCGATGACTCCCGCCATCACAAAAGCTTCGTGAAAAGTTATGCTTAATCGCTCGGCGGTAACAACCCCACCTAGATGTATTCCAGACATCCACCCAGGGAATGAAATTTGGGGGAGTGTAAATAATGTCCGACCCGGATAAGGCACCCCTACAAAGATGGCCATACATAAGCGAATTGCAATAATCCACGTTCCTAATTTGAGGGCCACCCAGTAACTGCCAGACCATGGCGATGATTGCGTAGAAGTTATGACCAGTAAACCCATGAAGGCAATTGCAATGCACGTAGTGAGAACTGAGTTCGCCTTTGCTAGTTCTATAGCCAAGCTCAATGACCATAGCCACCAAAGGCCAGGGTGCAATGTATTAGCCATGGATAGTTCTATTTTTTAGTTCGAATGAGCAGGGAAGGAGGAGTGGGAATCTCTGCGCCACATTCTTTAGCGGGGTAACCAGAGAGAGCACAAACAAATCCAGAAGAACTTGCTCGAATTTTGACAACCGCTTGTAGAACATCAAATCCGATTGCAGATTTATCCACCACTACACATGTTGCTATAGATCTCGGGCTCACCTCGCCGCGAGGTCGAAGTACAGCACGCCCGAAATCAACAACAACTCCTATTCGCTTCTTATTTTCGCCAGCGAATTTTGTGGTGGCACAGAGTTTTCCAAAATTAGGTGTTAGACGTGGTGCCTGTGCATCAACAATTGCATCACTGCTAAAAGTGAAAACCCATCCCTCAACTGATCCATCGGAAACAACAGTTGTTGGTCCAGTCATGGCACTTACCCATGGCCCTTTTCCTGTTGTAGATTGAAAATATCCCCAGTATCTGTATCCCTTATCAGAGGCATGGGCAGGAGCGGAAACAAAAAAAGAAGTGAGGAAAATAAAGAGTAAGAGTGGTGCGCATATTTTTTTCATCTGGTGAGTCCCTTCGTAGGGAGCCTCACAGGGCGGACCATCGATGCATGCATTTCTGCCGAATGCAGAAGACATTTCTTTGGACGAACGCCCCGCAAACCTCGGCGGGTGTTGTAGTTCGTGCCTTTACTCAGGTAATCCGACTTAGCAGAATTAATCTGCTTTACGGTTGCGGGTCAGCGCCGGACTTTCACCGGACTTCCCCTGATTGCAAAGGACTATGAAGTTGTGTGCGTAGGCAACCACAGGTCTGTAGAGTTAGCAATAGGGCGCGCGCAAACGCTGGTCAACACTGGGTTACTGAAGGAGTCTGAGTAATGGAATACCGTCGTCTTGGAAGTACGGGAATGTATGTCTCCGAAATCTCTTATGGAAATTGGATTACTCACGGCTCTCAAGTTGAGCAGGCGAGTGCACTTGCTTGTGTACGAGCTGCAATTGATGTCGGAATCACAACCTTCGATACCGCCGATGTTTATGCCAAGACAAAAGCAGAGACTATTTTGGGAAAAGCGCTTAAAGGCGTGCGACGAGAGTCCTATGAACTTTTTACAAAAGTGTATTGGCCAACTGGAGATGGAAAGAATGACCGAGGCCTATCTCGCAAACACATTATGGAATCGTGCAATGCTTCCCTCAAGCGATTAAATACTGACCATATTGATCTATATCAGGCCCATCGTTTTGACTATGAAACTCCACTCGAAGAAACACTCAGCGCATTCGATGATCTCATTCGCGCAGGCAAAGTTCATTACATCGGTACTTCAGAATGGCGAGCTAGCGAGATTGAAGCTGCTCTGAAAATTCAAGATGAGCGCGGTTACAACCGTTTTATTTCTAACCAACCGCAATATTCAATGCTGTGGCGAGTGATTGAGGCAGAAGTTGTTCCGCTATCAATTCGTGAAGGTATCGGACAAATTGTTTGGTCACCTGTGGCCCAGGGAGTTTTGACTGGAAAATACAAGGCTGGCAAGCGTCCGCCGGTAGGTTCGAGAGCAACTGATAAAAAGAGTGGCGCCAATATGATTTCTCGTTGGATGAAGCCAGAAGTTCTCAACACGGTGACTCATTTGAAGCCCATCGCGGATGAAGCTGGTCTCACGATGGCCCAGTTGGCCGTCGCGTGGGTACTTCAAAACCCCAACGTATCAAGTGCGATTATTGGTGCAACAAAGCCTGCGCAAGTGAAAGAAAATGTCAAAGCATCGGGAGTGAAACTTTCACCTGAAGTAATGCGCGGGATTAACCACGTCCTAGGGATGTTGCCTGAAACCGATCCGGAAAAGAACGTCAGCCCTAACCCACGAGCGTAAACTCTTCTGAATTAGGAGAGTTTATCTCCAGGTTTTTTCTGTGGTCTAGGAGCGCGCATTCGTCGAATCATGGTTGATCTAGACCAAGCGTAGAAGCCTAAGCCTTTTGTTGATTCATGTGGAAATCTTTCAGAAACTTCTTTCCTAATTCTTCTGCTCAATACGAAACCTTCGACAATCGCCACAATGAATAGCAATGGTGGCAAATTAGCGATGACTCTGGTCAGTGGCGCAACATTGGAAAGTAAAACAATCACTAGTAGTGCAGGGAGTAAATATTCGGCAATTGAGCGACGGGTATCTACGAAATCTCTCACAAATCGTCTGGCGGGACCGCGATCTCGTACAGTTAAAGCGTTCTCGTCACCGCGCATGAAGGCCTCGCGTGATTCGCGACGGGAAGCACGTTGCAAATCTTTCTGCTTACGTCGCTCTTCTTTGTTTGTTGCTGGTGCCATGGAGTTGACGACAAGCTTTGCTTCGGCATCTTTTCTCTTGGGTGTGGCTTTACCTTTAACGACTGGTGTTTTACTGGTGGCCTTTGAAGCCTTCTTTTTCGGAGTTGCGCTCATGGAGGGACTATAGATGCAATCTGGAGGCTTTTGCCAGATTAAGCCAGCGCCAGCATCTGTTCCAAGGCAATTTTTGAGTAACGGGCAGTTTCCTCATCAACTTTAATCTGATTGACGAGGTGGTTGGCAACGAGGGATTCCATTGCCCACACAAGATGGGGCAGGTCGATACGGTTCATGGTTGAGCAATAGCACACTGTTTTATCTAAAAACACAATCTTTTTATCAGGGTGGGTTCTAGCAAGTCTCTGAACGAGATTCAATTCGGTACCAATAGCCCATGAAGAACCCGAGGGTGCATTTTCAATTGTTCGAATAATCATCTCAGTGGAGCCAACAACATCTGCATTCTTTACAACCTCGTGTTGGCACTCTGGATGTACGAGAACAGAAACGCCGGGGATACGGGCTCTGGCTTCATGGACCGTATCTAGCGTAAATCTGCCATGAACGGAGCAATGTCCTCTCCACAAAATAACTTTTGCACGATGAATCTGTTCTGGCGTTAATCCGCCCATTGGTTTCCATGGATTCCAAAGAACGCAATCATCAAGGGAAAGTCCGAGTGAAAGTACTGCCGTGTTTCTACCCAAATGTTGATCTGGTAGGAAGAGGATCTTTTTGCCTTTGGTCAGCGCCCATTGCATGGTGCGAGCCGCATTTGATGACGTACAAACCGTTCCACCGTTGAAACCGGTAAAGCTTTTAATTGCTGCTGATGAATTCATATACGTAACAGGAATGGTTGTTGATGCAACTCCCAATTCTGTGAGTGCATCCCAACATGTAGCCACCTGTTGCGCTGACGCCATATCGGCCATGGAGCAACCTGCTGCCAAATCGGGAAGAATTACTTTTTGATCTTTAGTTGTGAGAATGTCTGCACTCTCGGCCATAAAGTGCACTCCGCAGAAAATTACATATTCCGAATCTGGACGTTTGGCAGCTTCTTGGGCAAGTTTGAATGAATCGCCAGTGACATCTGCGAAATCAATCACTTCATCTCGTTGATAGTGGTGACCCAGGATCAATGCACGGGAACCTAACGCTTCTCGCGCGGCACGAGCTCTATCTTTAAGTTGAGGATCACTGGCTGGCGGTAATTCACCATCGCAAGAAACCCCTCGCTCGCTCGCCAGGTCCGAACCCGCGCCTAGGAGTAATAAGTCACTCAATGCCATGAGGCTATTCTGGCGCTTTCTTTAAGATTGTGCGAGTAGGCTTTGCCAGCAGTGATGTGAAGAACATCGAAAAAGAGCTTTACGGCGGAGAGAAATGAGAGATTTATAATGAGTGCAGAAACAACGACCGCACCAGTTACGACTGGGATCAAGTTAACAGATGTAGCAGCCACAAAAGTTGCCTCACTATTGGCTCAAGAAGATCGCGATGATTTGGTTCTGCGCGTTGCAGTCCAACCGGGCGGTTGCTCTGGACTGCGCTATCAACTTTATTTCGATGATCGCAATCAAGAAGGCGATTTAACCTACGCCTTCGGAGCAGTTAAGGTCGTTGTTGACAAGATGAGCGATCCTTATTTAGCAGGCGCCTCAATTGATTTCGTAGATACTATTGAAAAGCAAGGATTCACGATCGATAATCCAAACGCAGGCACCTCTTGCGCTTGTGGCGATTCCTTTAGTTAAGAATCCAATTCTCGAAATTTCATTCCGAACTAGCATCTAGATAGGTTAATTCTGCACTCATGAAAATTGGTGTTGCTGGTTCTGTTGGTCGTGATCACCTCATGACTTTCCCAGGTAAATTCACTGATTCCCTTGTTGCTGGATCCCTTGAAAAAGTTTCTCTCTCGTTTCTCGTGGACGCGTTAGATATTCGCCGCGGGGGATGCGCCGCAAATATCGCCTTTGGTATGGGCGTCTTGGGGTTGAATCCCATTTTGATTGCTGCGGTAGGCAAGGATTTTGCTGATTATGACGCCTGGCTCTCGCGCCACGGCGTTGACACTTCGCATGTATTGGTGTCCGAAACTTTGCACACCGCTTTGTACATGGTCACAACAGATACTGAACTCAATCAAATTGCGTCTTTTTTTCCCGGGGCAATGAGTGAGGCCCGCAATATTGAACTCAAACCCATCATGGATAAGTGCGGAGCACTCGATCTCATTGTTATTTCTCCAGATGATCCAGAAGCCATGTTGCGCCATAGCGAAATCGCGCGCAAACAAGGAATAGCTTTTGCAGCGGACCCATCACAGCAGATGGCGCGAATGGATGGAGAAGAGATTAAGCGCCTCATTACGGGTGCAAAATATCTATTCCTCAATGAATATGAATTGGCATTGGCTATTCAAAAAACAGGGTGGACCGATGCTCAAATTCTTGACAGTGTTGAAGTTCGCATTGTCACATTAGGTTCTGAGGGTTCGAAAATTGAACAAAAGGGTTCTGCGCCAATCTTCGTTGGGGTTGCGCAAGAAGAGGCCAAGATTGACCCAACTGGCGTTGGAGATTCTTATCGCTCTGGGTTTATTGCTGGATTGGCCTGGGGATTGAATTATGAGCGTTGTGCACAAATGGGCTCCATGCTTGCAACCTACGTGATTGAAACGAAAGGCACTCAGGAATATAGATTCACCCGCGATCAATTTTTGAAGCGTTTTGAATCTGCTTTCGGCGCTAGTGCCTCCCATGATGTCAGTGAGCATTTAGTTCATTTTGGCTTTGACGCTTAACTCACGTTAAGGATGAAATAACTAACTTCGAAGTGCAGCAACGTTTCTTGTTATGGCCTCAATAAGTCGGTCTACTTCATTTTCTCCGATTGCTGAATGAAGAGTGATTCTCACATTTCCATGCGTCAACATCCCCATTGCCCCAAGCACGTGGCTTGGTCGCAGATTATCTGAACTGCATGCCGAGCCCGAATCAACACAAATTCCTTCGAGCTCTAGAGCTCTCAATAGTTCTTCGCCTTCAACATCAAGAAAAGATGCTGAAATAAGATTTTCCATTGATTCTTCCAAGTTACCGGCGATAAATGCATTTTCTATCTGGGAGATTCCATTTCTCACCTTTACATTCATGGCTCGTAGGCGTTGTGACTGTGCTTCCTTATCTTTGGACCATTCATCTAACGCAATTGCGCTTGCTAAGAGCAATGGAAGTGAGACTGAATTTGGAGTTCTTTCAATTCCAATGTGAGGTAGGGGGTTCTCCCACCGAGCTTGTTTATTAATAACAATGATTCCGACACCTGTTGGTCCTTGCCATGTCGAAGCGCTGTAAGAAGCGGTACTCCAACGAGATGGCAGGGGGAGGGAAACCAGTACCTGCGTGTAATCGCAAGCAATCTGGAATTGGTCGCAGTTACTCACGAGCTTTTCAATATCTTGAATTACCCCGGTTTCACCGTTGGCGACTTGAAGGGCAAAGACCCCGTGGTGATTATTTGCCGAACGTTCCAATTCCTCGAGAGCGATCTTTCCGTTGGGAAGAATTGACATCTGACTGACAGATGGCCAACTTTGAGCAATCGCATGTACTTCTTTCCTATCGATCGCCGAGTGCAGTAGGTGATCACCTGCACGGAGCAATCCTTGAATGGCGTAAAAAGTGGCAAGTGCGGGCTCTCCAATTACCTCCACCTCACTGATGTTGACACCGAGATGTCCTGCAATGGAAGAGAGCGCTTCTTGGCGCAGAATCGCTGTTTTAGCGCTCTGGTGACCTAATTTTCGGGGGTCATGCCAACCCTGGTCGACAGCCTGGAGAAAAGTTTCTCGCGCTTTCGGATGCATCGGAGCATCGGTCCGAAAATTACTTGTGATAGGAACCACCCGAGGAAGATTACTCGCCCCTGCGATGTAAGGGGAAATAGACCACTATCATTTAGCCCATGCTAAAAGGCCCACGCTCAAAAATGCTCCTTCGAGTTCGTTTTTTTGCAATTGCGGTCCCTGGCCTCTTTTTCCTAACGGGTTGCTCTAAGGTTTCCAACTTGGGATTTCCTGAAAAAGTATCAAGTGTTAACGATATTTCATTACCGTTGTGGCAGGGCGCATGGATTGCAGCGGGAGTTGTAGGAATCTTTACTGCCGGGTTAATAGCTTGGGCGGCAGTATTCCACCGCAAAAAGAACGAAGAATTTCCAAAGCAAACCCAGTATCACATTCCCGTAGAGGTTGCTTATACGTTGATCCCATTGATTATCGTCGCGGTTCTCTTTGCATTCACAGCTACAAAGGAATCAAAGATCATGGAAAAATCAACAACACAGGTAATGCATGACATCTCTGTTGAAGGCATCCAATGGTCATGGCAATTTGCTTATCCAGAAGCGGGTGCTAACGCAGTTGTGACAGGTACACCAGATAAGCCACCAACTCTAGTGATGCCTCAAGGTGAGCGAGTTCGTTTCACGCTCACGTCTAACGACGTTGTACACGGGTTCTGGATTCCAGCTTTTATGATTCAGTTGCAGAATTTACCGGGAGTTACCAACCACATTGAATTTACCGCAAACAAAATTGGTTCCTACCCAGGACGTTGCAACATTCTGTGCGGTCGCGATCACACCCGAATGTTATTCACCGTGAAAGTAGTCTCTCCTGCTGATTACCAAAGCTATCTAGCCCAACTTAAGGTGGCACAATCATGACAACACTTGCTCAGCCCCCACGGGTAACTCGCCAGCCGGCGACATACGCTGCTCCAAATAAGGGTCGACTTTTCGTTAAGTGGATAACTTCTACCGATCACAAAACAATCGGCTACATGTACTTAATTACCTCATTTGCTTGGTTCTTAATTGGCGGCATTTTGGCCCTCTTTTTACGCGCTGAACTTACTGCTCCTGGCCAACAATTCTGGAGTAGCGAACAGTACAACCAGATTTTCACTATGCACGGAACAATCATGCTTCTTATGTTTGCAACTCCACTATTTGTTGGATTCGCTAACGTAATTATGCCGTTGCAGATTGGTGCAGCGGATGTAGCTTTCCCTCGTTTAAATATGTTTTCATATTGGTTGTATCTATTTGGCGGAACTATGGCTTTCGGGGGATTCTTAAGTCCTGGTGGCGCAGCATCCTTTGGCTGGACTGCATACGCACCGCTTGCTAATTCGCAATTTTCTCCCGGCATCGGTGGGGATTTATGGGTTATCGGTCTTGCAATGGGTGGACTAGGAACGATTTTGAGTGGCGTTAACTTCGTGACAACTATTTTTACAATGCGCGCTCCTGGTATGACAATGTTTCGTATGTCGATTTTTTCCTGGAATATTTTGCTCACCTCCGTACTTGTTTTACTTGCTTTCCCTCCACTCGCAGCAGCGTTCCTAGCTCTTGAATCTGATCGTTTATTTGGATCTCATATTTTCGATCCGGCGAATGGCGGAGCCATGCTTTGGCAACACCTCTTCTGGTTCTTTGGGCATCCAGAGGTTTATATTCTCGCCCTACCATTTTTTGGTATAGCAACTGAAATTTTGCCTGTCTTCAGTCGTAAACCAATCTTCGGTTACAAAGGTCTTATCGCCGCAACTATCGCTATTGCAGCGCTCTCAGTTTCGGTGTGGGCTCACCATTTATTCGCAACAGGGCAAGTCCTGTTACCGTTTTTCTCGTTCATGACGTTTTTGATTGGCGTTCCCACGGGAGTTAAATTCTTTAACTGGATAGGAACGATTTGGCGAGGGTCAATCACATTTGAAACCCCGATGTTATGGACTATGGGTTTTCTCATCACCTTCCTTTTTGGTGGTTTAACCGGAATCATCCTTGCCTCTCCACCGCTTGATTTTGCTGTTTCTGCTTCATATTTTGTTGTCGCACACTTCCATTATGTGCTTTTCGGAACTGTGGTTTTTGCGATGTTTGCAGGCTTCTATTTCTGGTGGCCAAAAATGACAGGCAAAATGCTCAACGAGCGTTTAGGAAAGATCCATTTCTGGCTCACCTTTATTGGATTTCATACAACTTTCCTTATCCAACATTGGCTGGGCATAAAGGGTTTCCCTCGCAGATACGCAGACTATTTACCAACTGACGGATTTACTTTTATGAATCAAATTTCAACCGTTGGTTCTGTAATCTTGGCAGTTTCAATGATCCCGTTCTTAGTTAACATCTGGATTACTCGAAGCACTCCTGCCGTGGGAGTTGATGACCCTTGGGGTTATGGAGCGTCCCTTGAATGGGCAACGTCTTGTCCACCACCTCGTCATAATTTCATGTCAATGCCACGAATCATGAGCGAGCGTCCTGCCTTTGATCTGCACCATCCCCACATTAAGACTGAAGGTCACTAATGAAAACTAATTGGATTTTATTCTTAGGCTTTGGCCTTCTCTATATTGCACTTGCAATTATCTACTGGCTATTAGGTGGCGAAGCAGTTGGGATCACCGCAATGGGTCTCAGTGGTGGGCTAGCTGGCCTAATTGCTTATTACATGTGGTTTGTCTCGAAAAGAACTGGTGGAGTTCTGCCAGAGGATTCACTGGATGCGGAAATTGCCGACGGTGCCGGAGATCTTGGTTTCTACAGCCCGCATTCTTGGTGGCCTTTGCCGTTAGCCCTTTCTGCTTGCGCTGCAGGTTTGGGACTTATTGTGGGTTGGTGGCTCACAGTTATTGCTGTCGGAGCACTTATTATCAGCGTCATTGGTTTTGTTACTGAATATGAGAAACCTTCAAACTCCGCTCACTAGTTCGCACTTTTTCTGTCTACAAATACTTGATGAATTAACCAATAATTCTTTCTGGGCCAACGAGTACGCCCACGCAGGCATGATCGTTGGCAGGATCTGTTGCAACTACCGTTACAACTCCACCCGTAGTTGTCATCGTGACTGTGGCCCCAGAAATATTCTTAACATTCTTATTCAAGCAGAAGTTCTGAACGGTGATCTGAGATTCGCTCGCGCCTGAAACTGTCCACGTCATTTTCCGATTGGGAGATCCTCCGGTTGAAGGGCCCCCCATGACTGTTGCAATTGAATAGGAATTATTAACCTTTTTCGCAAAGGTAATTACACCGCCTGCGCGGTTATCAAATCCACCCATTGCATAAAGTTCAGTCCCATCGGCTAAATCAAGGCGTTCTGGGTCGCCAGCCTGGATGTATGTGTTTGCATCGCCGTAATCATTGCCATCTCCTACCTTGGTAATAACGCCGAGAGGGGATGGCCACATCCATTCAATTTTTCCGCTCTTGTTCATATAAATATTCGGATTTGTTTGAACATCGGGACTGCCACCATATGACCGCGATTGCACTGGCGTCCAAGTTTTTCCATCAGGGGAAGTAGCAACACAGGCCCATCGTGCGAATTCAGGACCAGTGTTCCCAACGCCGAAACCTTGTAGATGCATGAGCCATGTTCCATCAGAAAGCTTAACTATGGCTGGATCGCCCATCGGTCCCATGGCTTGCCCAGAACTCGTTTTACATTTAGTGATGTCCAACCCTGGAATCGCAATTTCGGTAAACGTTAATCCGTCAGCGGATTCAGCGTAATACAAATAGTCATTGCCGGGTTTGTGACCCCAGCCCCAAGCTTGGTACCCGCCTCCCGTTTTTGGTAAAACTTCAACAGGGGATTGAACAGCAATTCTTACTCCAGATTCAATTGTCCAAGTTTTTCCACCATCAGTTGATGTAGCCGAATGAATGAAATTATCAAAACCCTTTAGATTGGCTTCGCTATCGTTTCCGTTTTTGAAATAGACTCGTATTTTCCCTGATGGTTCCTGGACCAAAGATGCATCGGAGACATTTCCAAGTCCTTGAGATCCACTTCCAATTACACTCAGATAAGCCCAAGGCGTGATCTCTGCAGTATTTGTTAATCCAAAGTTAGAAGATGCGCTACCACTAGGCGCGTTACCGACAGGTGCAGTGCCACTTCCTGCTGGATTTACCGGTTCCCATTTGAAATTGATGCATGTGATAGATCCAGCGCCTAGAGGTTGTGTTTCACCATTAGTTGCACATGGGTTTCCTGGCATAGGCGGACCTTTTGGAACATTAGGTTTTGGAGAATTTTGTGAGGATGTTGATGTCGCGTCTTGTGATGTTTCACTCGTAGATGGCGCGGTTGAATTGCTAGGTGTTGGAGCTACCTTCGTTGCAACAACAACTTTTTGCCAAAGGAGTTTGCTGCCGCTTTTAACGCACTTGACCATCACCGAACCCGACTTGGCACTGGCGCCTGCTTTGGTGCATTTTGTTCCAGGAGCGTTAGCTGCTGCACCATGTGCTGGGATTGCAGTTCCGATAATGAGGAGGAGTAAGGCAACAAGGGCTAATGGCGTGCGCTTCATGCACGGCAGATTACACGGGAGAGGGGTGAAATTCTATGAAGCTAGTGGTGCTCAATCGCCTTCAGATCTTCAGTGTCTGGCTTAGCAACTTGTTCAACAGTTGCCACGCTCATACGTCGACGTAAGCGATTCTTCAATCCACCCGGGCGACGCACTCCATGTGAGTCATGGGAGCTTAATTCGAGGGCTGGTAGTTGTTCGTGTTGGGTGAGCGTCCATGCCTTTTCTGCCGAAATTGGTTCATGAACTTCGACAAATTCACCATGTGGCAGAAGCAAGAGGCGTCCCGATTCGGTGCCATGCAAAACGACATCTCGATCGGCTCGTTGCAAAGATAAGCAGAGGCGCTTAGTAATAACAAAAGCGATAGGAGGGAGAACTAGAACTCCTATTCGACTAAACCACATGATCTGGTTAATTGTTAAAGAGAAGTGCGTTGCAATAATGTCATTGCCCCCGTTCAGCAAGGTAACAAGAATGAATGTCAAAGACATCACTCCGAGTGCTGTGCGGTTTGGCGCATTACGTGGACGATCAAGTAAATGGTGTTCACGTTTATCTCCGGTCATCCAACTTTCAAGAAATGGGTAAAGGGCCATACCGGTGAAGAGAATTCCGGGCACAATTAATCCTGGTATCAAAATGTTCCAGGAGATTGTGTGGCCGAATGCATGTGTTTCAATCGGGGGAGACATGCGTACTAAACCATCGAGCCATCCCATATACCAATCGGGTTGTGAACCTGCCGAAATTTGGGCAGGTGTGTAAGGACCATAGAGCCAAATGGGGTTAATGGATGCGACCGCAGAAAGAAATGCAGTTACACCAAATACAACAAAGAAGAATCCGCCAGCTTTAGCCATATAAACCGGCATCAATGGATACCCAACAACATTTTTCTCAGTTCGTCCTGGTCCAGGAAATTGTGTGTGCTTCTGGTACCACACGAGCATTAAGTGCACAGTGATAAGGGCTAGGAAAATTCCTGGCAAAAGTAAAACGTGAACAGTGAATATGCGAGGAATAAAAGTTTCTCCAGGAAAAGCTCCACCAAAAGCGAAGAATGCTAAATAGGTTCCCACCACAGGTATCGCTTGCAAGATTGCTTCAGCGATGCGAATGCCTGTCCCTGATAGAAGGTCATCAGGAAGTGAGTATCCAAGGAAGCCTTCAACGATTCCTAAAGTGACAAGGCCTACACCGATTAACCAGTTAAATTCACGAGGCTTACGAAATGCACCTGTGAAGAAAACGCGGAGTAAGTGAGCGACAATTGCAACCATAAATAAGAGCGCTGCCCAGTGGTGAATTTGGCGCATCAATAATCCACCACGAATATCAAACGAGATATGCAAAGTAGAAGCATAAGCGGCCGACATTTTTACACCACTGAGAGGCTGGTAGTCGCCCTCGTAGAGAACTTCGCGTTGTGAAGGATCAAACCAGAATGTGAGGAACGTTCCCGAAAGCAACAAAATAATAAATGAGTAAAGCGCAACTTCGCCCAACATAAACGACCAGTGATCAGGGAATACCTTGGTCAGATTCTTCTTCATCCACGCAGCGGCGCCTGTACGCTCATCTACATAGTTGGCAACGCCGCCTAGGGCTCTTTCTCTTGCTGTCATGATGAACGCTCCCAGAAACTAGGTCCTACCGGTTCGTTAAACGGTTTTTGTGCAACCAGATAACCATCTTTATCGACCGTGATTGCCAATTGGGGAAGCGGGCGAGCAGATGGGCCAAAGATTACTTTTGCAGCTTGCGGTACGTCGAATGTTGATTGATGGCATGGACATAACAAATGCTTAGTTTGTTGTTCATAAAGGGCTACTGCGCATCCCATGTGTGAACAGATTTTTGAAAAGGCAATAATTCCTTGGTATGTCCACGAAAGGCGTTCTGCAGATAGTCGAAATTCTTCTGGTCGTAAACGAATAAGAAGGACTGCATCCTTACCAATGCTGCTTAATGTTCGTTCAACGCCCGCTCCTAGCTCCGGCAAAACTTGAGCAACGGCGCCAACTTCAAGATCAGTTGCCTTAATTGGACGATCGCCTGGATCGGTGAGAAGCCGCACGCCTTTGGCCCAATTCGTAGTTTCTAATTGCTTAGCAGGTAAAGGGCCAAGATCGCGAAGTAGTACGAGCGGCGCTAAGCCGACAAGACCAAGTGAAAGACCGAGAGAACGCTTAATAAGAGATCGACGGCCCAATCCAGCTGCCCCAGCGCGTTCTTTCACTGTTGCTACAAAATCATCACGTTCATCTTTTGGCGAACGAAATTCGTGGCGTTCGGCGATCACTTCATTATCGGGCATGAGTTGCTTAGCCCAATGAATTGCACCGATTCCGATGAAGAGAAGTGAAAATGCTAAACCTAGACCGAGCAGCAGTTGATGTGTATTAGTAGATCCAAGTATCGGTACAAATACAAAACTTGTAATGGGGACGAAAATATATGAATAAATAAAAACTAATGTTCCAATTGCCGAAAGAACAAAATACAGCGCTACTTGTCGCTCTGCCTTCTTTTCGGCAACAGGATCGATATCAGTGGCTCTGTGTTGATGTTCGGGCAGTCCGGGATTAGAGAGGCGCTCGATTTCGTTTGACATTCGTTATCTCGCTTTCGTCGTCAACCAGACTGCAATGCCAATCAGCAGTCCAATTCCAAGTGTCCAAACAAGTAAACCTTCTGTTACCGGGCCCACGCGACCGAGTGCAGCGCCACCTAATGCAGGTTCGGCTTCGGCAGCTTTGAGGAATTTAATAATCGATAGTTTTTCTTGAGGAGTAATAATTTTGTCAGAAAATACTGGCATCGACTGTGGTCCAAGGATCATTGCTTCATAAATGTGTTTAGTTTCTACGCCCATCAAAGTTGGCGCATATTTGCCTTCACTCAACGCGCCGCCTTGGCCAGCGAAGTTATGGCACATTGCGCAGTTGGTCCTAAAGAGTTCGCCACCTTGTGCTGCATTGCCATCGCGTTCGTACGTAAGTAACTCTTCACCGGGGATTGCTGGTCCTGGAGAAAGTGATGCTACGTATTCTGCAAGAACTGCAACTTGTTCTGGTGTGTAGAGAGGCTTTTTACGCATTGCTTGAATGCTCATATCGGCCATTGGCATGCGACCCGTGCCAACCTGGAAATCTACAGATGCTGCTCCAACTCCAATGAGTGAAGGAGCAATCGAGCCACCTTCAGCGTTTAAGCCATGGCAGGAAGAGCAACCTTTAAGGAAGATTTGGCGGCCAGCATCAATTGCAGTTGATCGGGAAAAAGTTGTAACTCCTTGCTTGGTGCTCGCACTTGCGACAGAAAATGAGGTACCAATGATTAAAAGAGCGAAGGTGAGCAAAAGAGGCCCGGCGTAGCGGTGCTTGCGGTATCGCGATAAACGCTTCACTAGTTTAATTTCCCCTTATTTGATCAAGTAAATAGCAGAGAATAATGCGATCCAAACAACATCAACGAAGTGCCAGTAGTAAGAAACTACGATTGCCGTTGTTGCTTGGCTGTGAGTAAATCTGCGGGCCTTTTTCACACGGTACAAAACGATCAGGAATGCAATGAGACCACCTGTCACGTGTAATCCGTGGAATCCAGTTGTGATGTAAAAAACTGAGCCGTAAGCTTGCGAGGAAATGCTTAAGCCTTCTTTGACCAAATTAATGTATTCGTAAATTTGCCCACCCACGAAGAAAGCACCCATCAGGAAAGTTAATAAAAACCATTCCATCATTCCCCATTTGGAAATCTTGAAAATTGAGTCGATGCGTTTAAATTGGAATCGCTCTGCGGCAAAAACACCAAACTGGCATGTAACTGAGGAAAGAACCAGAACTGTTGTGTTAACTGAAGCGAATGGGATGTTTAACATCTCGGTGGATTTGAACCACTCGATAGGACCTTGAACAGCGCGAGTTGTGAAATACATTGCGAATAGCGCTGCAAAAAACATCAGTTCACTAGAAAGCCAGACAATGGTTCCAACCGCTACGAGGTTGGGCCTATTGATTTTGGGCGAAGCAAGGCTGGCGCTGGACATGTAGGAGATTATTCCTGTATTCGGCGCATAGTGGTAACTCCAAAGGCCTCTATCCATGGCGCGCCATGGTGTATTCAGGGTGAAACGGGTCACTCAGATTGTTGAAGTTTTGCCTATCGCCACCAAAGGCATCTTGGGAGATTACACTTGCACCATGTCCCAACGGCCAATCAATATCGTGGTGTATTCCGATGACAGTTCTGTACGCCAAAGTGTTATCGCTGGGCTGGGTAAGCAGATTGCAACAGATCTGCCAGCTCACGAAATTCACGAATTCGCAACAGCTGACGCCCTTCGACTTTTCATCGATCGAAAAGGATCCGATGGAAAACTTAAAGCAGATCTATTCATTCTCGATGCCGAGGCTGTGCCAGAAGGTGGCATGGGAATCTGTCGCCAACTCAAAGACGAAGTATTTGAATGCCCACCAGTTTTGTTGATTACTGCTCGCGCTGATGATGCTTGGTTAGCAACGTGGTCTAGAGCCGAAGCATTTGTTTCGCATCCAATTGACCCTTTCACACTTGCTTCAACTGTCGCATCTCTTGTGCGCGCACCTTCGCTTACTATCGCTTAACCCACTCTTATGGCCAAGATAAATACATGGCCAGAGACGCTGCTCTTGTTATCGGCGAAAGTAGATCTCACCCTTGAACAGAGCCAATGGGCGATGGGTGAAATTTTGGATGGCAAAGCAAACATAGGGGACATCAAGTTATTTCTCCTCGCTCTCAAGAAAAAGGGTGAATCAACGCAGGAAGTGGAATCTTTTGTCGCGCAGATGATTGCTCATTGCTCACCAATATCGATTACTGAACGAGCTGTTGACACTGTTGGCACTGGCGGCGATGGAGCACACACAATCAACATCTCGACCACCTCTGCAATCATCGCTGCGGCAGCAGGTGCTCGAGTTGTAAAGCACGGCAACCGTGCCGCTTCATCAAAGTCCGGGTCTGCAGATTTATTAGAAGCGCTTGGCATTGCAATCACTTTAGATGGCGATGGAGTTGCAAGATGCGTTAAAGAAATCGGAATTGGGTTTTGTTTTGCCCCTATATTTCATCCTTCAATGCGCTTTGCAGCCCCTGCTCGTAAAGAGTTAGGTGTTCCTACGATTTTTAACATTCTGGGGCCCCTTGCTAATCCTGCTCAACCAAAAGCAATGGCAGTAGGCGTTGCAAACGCTGGCGTGCATCAATTAATGGCGCAGGTGTTGGCAGATCGCGGTGTTGAAGGGTTTGTATTTAGAGGTGATGATGGATTAGATGAAATTACTTTGGGAACAACAACGACTGTTCTTACTATCTCTGGTGGAGCCATTTCGAAATCAACATTAGATCCATTGGATTTTGCCATTGATAGAGCTCCCGTGTCAGCCCTTGTCGGGGGAGAAGCCAAAGAGAATGCGGAAATAACGAAAGCAATATTTGCAGGAGAACGTGGTGCGCCAAGGGATGCCGTTGTATTGAATGCGGCTGCAGCCATAGCGGCCTATAAAGGTGAAACGCAATTGTCTCTCAACGAAAGAATTGAAGATGGAATAAAGCTAGCGGTAGAAGCTGTCGATAGCGGTAAAGCAACAGCGCTACTTAATCAATGGGTCGCTTTGTCCCAGCAGATTTCGGCCTCTTAAATTTCATCGTTTCCTTCACGGTAGTTACGCCGTGAGATCCCAAGCGATCAAAGAGTCCGTGTAACACATCTACCGTAGCTCGCGCATCATCGAGTGCTCTGTGGTTAGGCTCGACAGTTGTATTGAAAAATTGAGCAAGAGTGCCCAATTTGCAGTTAGGAACTTCTTCGTAGCTGAGCACCTGTCGAGCCAATCGCACAGTATCTATAACAAGGAATTCAGGCCAATCGTTCTTGGTGGTGATCGCGGCTGATTTCAAAAATCCCATATCAAAAGGTGAGTTATGCGCAACAAGAACAGTAGTTAACGGATCTCCTAAAAAATGCAGGAAATCTGGGAATACCTCATGAATGGTTGGAGCTTCTGCGAGCATCGAGTCATTAATACCTGTAAGTGATGTAATAAATTCAGGGAGCAAATGTCCAGGATTGATAAACGTCCTAAATTCTTCAATGACCGCCCCACCTTGCACTTTTACAGCGCCTATTTCTGTGATGCCCACCGTTGTCGATGGTTGTCCGCCCGAGGTTTCTAAATCGAGGACGACGAAAGTTGTTTCAAAGAGAGTTTTTGATTCAACACTTATTCCGTTTTTCATAGGTGAAGATTATGCGAGAGTGCAGACATGGGACATGTAGCGCTAATCCGAACCAAGAACTGATTGATTTTTGATTCGTGCAGATAGCGCCCATAAAACGCAGAACACTACTCCCACAGCGGTCAAAAGGGTAAGAGCGCTCACTTTTTCTTTCAACAGCAGAACTGCCCAACCCAAAGTAAAGAGCGCTTGCAGTTGTTGAACTTGAGATCCGCGAGCAGTCCCGACATCTCGCAATCCTCGATACCAAGCAAAAAAGCCCAGATACATAGATGAGATACCAATCATGATTAATCCAAATACACCGTGGAAAGTTACAGGATGGTCGCTATGTGTTCGAAGCCAAATGATCGCACTGCTCACAATGCAGACCGGTAGCGTGTAAATCACTACCCAAGAAATCACTTGCCACCCAGGCATAATTTTCGTTAGTTCGGCACCCTCGACATAACAATAAGAAGAGGCAAGAACTGCGATAAGGGTAAGAACATCAGCGCTGAGATTTGTGTGAAGATCGCCACCTCGTGTCACAGCAAAGAGCACAAGCATTGCAGTTCCACATAAGGAGGCTAGCCAAAATTGCAATGGCACATGTTTTCTCGTTTTGATAACCGCCATGATCGCTGTAACAAGAGGCATGATCGATGCAATAACTGCAACATGGGTTGCTGTGGTTCTCTGTAGAGCTAAAGCTATAAATATGGGCCAACCAAAGACTGCACCAATCGCTGTAAAGATCATCGGCCTTACATATTCACGCGGGACGCGAGGAATCTTGAGGTAGGCAAAAACAGGAATAGCAACACAGCACGCAATGATGGGACGAGCCGTGGCCGTGAGAAATGGATCAAAACTTTCCAACGCCCACTTAGTCATCGGAAGGGATAGGGAAAAGAGAAAAACCCCGAGGAGTGCAAAGAGCAACCCGCTTCGCTCTTTTGGACTCAAACGCATAAGGGCAATATAACTGAGCAAGTTCTTTTAAATAGGCGAATAGGAGCATTTGATACTCTGTATATATGGATTTAGTAACAGATCGCCTCTTTAGACATATGGCTTGGGCCAATCAATGTGTATTCGATTTAGTTTCACAACGACCAGATGCTGACCT
>CAEZZZ010000002.1_pt1 | contig 38724 bp, 38 predicted proteins | sample 7267111 | NCBI WGS metagenome assembly CAEZZZ01 (sample SAMEA6813971, study PRJEB35770) | uncultured Actinomycetes bacterium | biome: Freshwater; feature: Freshwater reservoir; material: water | place: Czech Republic | collected 2016-08-15 | depth 30m m | reverse complement strand
GGTTTTGCCTCAGTTACTAGAACAAACTCGAAAAGATTTAATCGCTGCCTGGTAGTTGCTCCGAGATTTGATGTAATAAGTTATTGACGATCTCTACGCCGATATTTTTATCAATCGATACTGGTATTGCAGGGAATACTAATCCCGCACTAAAAGCATCATCACCCATCATCTCTTTGTTGCTTAAGAATTCCTCACGAAACTCACCAACTAGGGTTGCATGTTCTGGGTCGCAAGGGCGTTTGGAGGGAGTGGTCGTTGAATAGTCGGTGATGTCTAAAGTATCTAGGGAGATAAGTGCGCAAGCATTTCCAGCATCATCGTGAAGGACAAGGTAAGGGGTTGTTGTTTGATCAAAAACTCTATTTGCTAAGAGAATTGCATCATCGAAATCTCCTTCGCCCGAATCAAAACCAGTGACAATAATGATTCGCGGAGTCATGAGTTCATTGAGTGATTCCCATTCCGTGATGGTTTCTGCAGCGATACCTGTGTTCGGATTAATAACAAAGACGGCAACGTCGCAATGAGATTGAGTTGGGGCCGGGTACTGTCCTGCAAACAAATGTGCGATTTCTGCAGGGCAGGCACTTTCGTGGCCAAAAACATGGATGGAGAGGTTGTTTTTCTCCCTTTTATCCTCGTTCAAACTAGGCGTAAGCATTGGCTCAGCCTACGATGTGACTGATGATTAGTTCATTTCTAAAGCCTTCGGTCACGCGCGTCATAACCCCAGCGGCTCAAGGGGCGCTTAAGGTCGGGCTTACACCTGATGCAGTGACGGTATTAGGCGCTGTAGGAGTTATTTCTTCGGCTCTATATTTTTACCCTTCCGGAAAATATTTTTTAGGAACACTCGTTATATGTTTTTTTGCGCTGAGCGATCTTTTCGACGGGACTATGGCTCGTATCTCAAACAAGGGAGCTAGCGCCTGGGGTAGCTTTTTGGATTCGACCATTGATCGAATTACGGATGCATCCATTCTTATTGGATTAATTCTTGGACTTGTTAAGGCAGGCGATTCACTGATACCTGTGGTTCTTTTAGCGCTTATCACCGGAGCATTGATTCCGTATATTCGCGCTAAGGCGGAATCCCTTAACATCCCCTGTTCTGGTGGAATAGCTGAACGTACTGAACGCGTGGTAATTGCATTGACCGCAATCGGTTTAGAGGGCTTGCGAATTCCATATGCGCTGGCGGTTGGGATGTGGGTTTTAACTGTTTTGGGATTTATCACTGTGATTCAACGAGTTGTAATCGTAAGGAATGCAACGAAGCGATGAGTGGAGCGGTTTTAGAGAAGGTAAGCGCTAGAGCATATTTTGCAGCTTGGGCACTAGTGAGATGGCTTCCCGAACGTCTGGCGTATTCACTGTTCTATTTTGGAGCACGCATTCTTGGTAGAAAGCAACCTAAGAGCGTTCGAAGATTGCGCTCCAATTTGGAAAGAGTTGCAGGTAATAGGACTGAAGCTGAAATGGAAGCACTGTTGCTCGCATCTCTTAAGTCTTACATGCGTTATTGGTGTGACACGTTTAGATTTCCTGATTGGTCCAAAGAGCGAATCAGGTCAACGGTAACTGTTCGCAATGAACATCTATTAATGGATGGGATTAAAGCAGGTACTGGTGTGATTGTTTCCCTTCCGCACGCGGGAAATTGGGATCATGCAGGTGCATATTTTTGTGGCAAGGGCGTACCGCTCGTTACCGTTGCAGAAAGGCTAAAACCCGAAGCGCTTTTCCTGAAGTTCTTGGAATATCGCCAATCCATCGGCATGGAAGTACTTCCACTCGATGGGCGATCGTTAGCAATTTTGGCGCAAAGATTACGTTCTGGTGCACTCATCGCTCTCGTCGCAGATAGAGATTTATCTCGTAGCGGGATTACCGTGGATTTCTTTGGAGCCCATGCTCGGATGCCGGCAGGACCTGCATTACTGGCTATCAATACTGGCGCTCCTTTGATTACCGCATTTGTTTCCTATACTGAAGCAGGTATACATATTGATTTTAATCCAATTGCAATTCCTTCTACGGGCAGTAAAGACGAGAAGATTGCGGTAATGGTTCAAGAATGCGCGAACAATTTTGCAAAAGGGATTTCGCAAGCCCCCCAGGATTGGCATATGTTGCAACGCATCTGGGTGGATGAAGATTTTATGGAGCGAAAAGATGCCTAGTACAAAGAAACTTAAAATCGGCATCGTCTGTCCCTATGGGTGGGATGCCCCCGGCGGAGTGCAAAATCATGTGCGTGATTTAGCTGAATATCTCATTGCTCATGGCCATAGCGTTTCTGTATTAGCTCCGTGCGCCAACGAGGAAATTTTGCCTGAATATGTTGTGAGTGCTGGGAAACCTATAGCAATTCCTTATAACGGTGCAGTAGCGCGTGTGCTCTTTGGGCCGATAGCATTTTCAAGAGTGAGACAATGGATCTCGCAAGGTGAATTCGATGTATTACATTTACACGAACCGGCAATTCCGTCCATTTCATTACTTGCATGCTGGGCAGCAGACGGACCAATGGTGGGAACTTTCCATGCTGCTGCAAAGCGACAAAAAGCTATCTTTGCCCTCGGTCCTATTCTGGAACCAGTTATTGAAAAACTCTCTGTTCGTATCGCCGTAAGTGAAGCATCGCGACTCACACTCACTGAGCATTTAGACACAGACGCCATCGTTATTCCAAATGGAGTTTATGCCGAACGGTTTAGAAATGGACGCGCACAGCAAAAATGGTGCGGTGAAACGATAGGTTTCATTGGCCGTTTTGAAGAGCCACGTAAAGGACTTTCCGTTTTGCTTGAAGCTCTTCCAATCGTTGCGAGGTTTGCTCCAAATGTTCGCGTTTTGGTTGCCGGCCCTGGGGACACAGATGAAATCTATAAACAAATTCATCCGCAGCTACGGAGCCGTATTTCATTTCTTGGTCGGTTAACTGAAGAGGACAAAGCCGATTTTCTTAGTTCTGTTTCCGTTTACGTTGCGCCTAATACGGGCGGTGAATCTTTTGGAATCATTCTGGCTGAGGCTATGGCGGCGGGTGCTCCAGTGATCGCAAGTGACATCCCAGCATTTGTATCTTTGTTAGGTGAGGGTAGATACGGTTCACTCTTTGCAACGGAAGATAGTTCAGATCTAGCAAAAAAAATTATCGAATTGCTTCGTGATGATGAAACTCGTCAACGTTTATCGATTGCCGCTCAAGAGCGATCGAAATTCTTTGATTGGGATACCGTTGCAGAACAAATCTTCTCGGTGTATGAGATGGCCATGGTTGGAAGTGGAAGCGTTGGTTTAGCTTCCGATTCCAGATCGTGGGGTCGTTTATTGGGTAGAGAAGGGGAGAATTGATGAAGACTGGGCTAATTTTTGGACTGGTGGTTCTATTCGCACTTTGGTATCTCTCATTTTCTGCCACACGACTAGATCGTTTACATCATCGTGTTGAAACAAGTTGGGCAAATCTTGATGGCCTGTTACAACGCAGAGCGGCTATCGCCTTAGAACTAGCCCATAGTCGCGCAGCAGATCCTGCGTCTTCCTTGCTTCTAACGCATGCAGCATATTTAGCAAGAGAGGCTCAAATTGAGGATCGTTCAGATGCTGAAAGTGGATTATCTGGCGCACTTGGGCTGTTGCAAAATGATTTGACTACACAAGGAGAATCAGCAGAAAAGTCTTTGCTTCGAGAGTTATCGCAACTCACTGAGAAAGTGCGTGTGGGTATTGCAATACATGTTGACGCAGTGAATAGAACTCGCGAAGTTCGTAAGAAGTGGATCTTCAAGATATTTAAACTCGCGGGTAGTGCGCCTTTGCCGGTGGTGTATGAATTTGAGCACGATGTACTTTAAGAAATCGAGGGTGGTAAGCGTCATTGCGCTCTCACTTATTCTCACAAGTTGCTCTTCGGTGAAATCTCTTTTGCCAGCGGAGAACGAAAAACCTGTTGCGGTAAATCCTATAAGTGGGCACGAGGGCCCGAGTGGGCCAATTTTGGTCGTAAAAATTGATGACACACCTCTTGCTCATCCGCAAATTGGATTAGAAGATGCAGATTGCGTTTACATCGAGCAAGTTGAAGGTGGGCTCACTCGATTGGCCGCAGTTTTTTCATCGCGTATACCGCAATTGATTGGGCCAGTCCGGAGTGCTCGTATTAGCGACATCGATTTGTTAGCACAGTACGGAAAAGTTGCCTTTGCTTATAGTGGTGCACAAAGCAAATTACTTCCCGTGATCGCCTCAAGCGGGATGCTAGATCTTGGCGCACAACATGAGTCACCGTTGATCTACACAAGAGATTTAACACGTACAGCTCCCGTGGATATGGTGTTGCGTGCACAAGATCTTTTGGAAAAACTCAAATCTCAAAACGTTGTAGTCGATAACGCCAAGGAAATGGGTTGGAAATTCAGCAATGAACTTGCGGGAGGGAAAGTTATTTCAAGGGTTACAATGAATTGGCCAGCTAATTCATATTCTGCAGTGTGGTCTAAAGAAGAATCACGATGGTTATTAAGTCATCATGGGCAACCTGATGTGAGCGCTTCAGGTATTACGCTCGGTCCTACAACGTTAGTCATACAAGTTGTTTCCATTATTGATTCCACGTATCACGATAAAGTTGGGGGAGTGACTCCGCTATCAATCACGGTGGGCTCCGGTCAGGGATTTATTCTGAGAGATGGAAAGGCATTCCGTGCAAGGTGGATACGTCCCAATGCGCAGGAACAAACGACGTGGACCCTAGAGGATGGCAATCCATTGCCATTTGCCCCGGGTCAACTATGGGTAGCGCTGGTTGCTTCTGCGCCTGATTTCACCTATCCGGTTGTGTCTGCGAGTCCTTCAGCGACAAAGTAGTATGAGCCTTCGAATTGATGAGTTTCTCTATCCCGAGTGGTGAAAGTTTGAGGAGTAGCAATGTCTGAGTCAAAAGGTACCGCCAGAGTTAAACGCGGAATGGCTGAGATGCTTAAAGGTGGCGTCATCATGGATGTTGTTAACGCCGAGCAAGCAAAAATTGCTGAAGATGCCGGAGCTGTAGCAGTAATGGCTTTGGAGCGCGTTCCTGCAGATATTCGCGCGCAAGGTGGCGTTGCCCGTATGTCTGATCCTGACATGATTGAAAAAATTAAAGCGGCAGTTTCTATTCCCGTTATGGCAAAAGCACGCATTGGCCATTTTGTTGAGGCACAGATCTTGCAAAGTTTAGGTGTTGATTACATTGACGAGTCTGAGGTTTTGACCCCGGCTGATTACAAAAATCACATTGATAAATGGAATTTCACGGTTCCGTTTGTGTGTGGAGCAACTAATTTAGGTGAAGCGCTTCGTCGAATCAACGAGGGTGCAGCAATGATCCGATCTAAAGGTGAGGCCGGCACTGGAGATGTTTCTAACGCCGTAACACACATGCGCGAAATTGGTGGCGAAATTCGACGTTTGACATCTATGCGCGAAGATGAACTTTATGTTGCCGCTAAAGAAATGCAAGCGCCTTTTGAATTGGTGAAAGAAGTTGCTCAAAATGGAAAGCTTCCGGTTGTGCTTTTCACGGCCGGTGGCATAGCTACACCGGCCGATGCCGCGATGATGATGCACATGGGCGCCGATGGAGTGTTTATCGGTTCAGGTATTTTCAAATCGGGCGATCCAGCACGTCGCGCAGCAGCGTGCGTTAAAGCCACTACATTTTTCGATGATCCAAAAGTGATTGCCGATGCATCACGTGGCTTAGGTGATGCAATGGTGGGTATCAATGTTGCAGATATTCCAGTGCCTCATCGTCTAGCCGATCGCGGTTGGTAACGTAGTTTTACTATGAAGGTCGGAGTACTTGCCTTACAAGGCGATGTTCGCGAACATATAAAGGCTCTTGAGGAATGTGGCGTGCATCCACTGACTGTTAGACGTAGATCTGAAATCGAAAAAATTGATGCGCTCGTACTCCCAGGCGGGGAATCCACAACTATTGCGCTTTTGGCGCAAAGTTTCGGTGTCTTCGAATTGATAAAAACACGGATAGGCGAGGGATTACCTGTGTACGGATCATGCGCTGGAATGATTTTGTTAGCTGACCGTGTTCTCGATGCAACCGAAGATCAAGAAACTTTTGGCGGGATGGATATAACCGTTCGTCGTAATGCTTTTGGGCGACAGGTGGATTCATTTGAAAGCGATCTCACTGTCGCAGGAATTACCGCACCAACTATGAAGGCAGTTTTTATTCGCGCTCCATGGGTTGAAGCGATAGGGCCAGAAGTAGAAGTGTTGGCTAGCGTTAAAACTTCAGGTGGAGTTGAGCATGCCGTCGCGGTGCGTCAAGGCGCTTTACTCGCTACCTCGTTTCACCCTGAGCTAACGGGAGATAATCGCATTCATCGATATTTTGTTGAGCAGGTGTGCAAGACTGAGAATTCCATCAAGTAAAGTGAACCAGTGCGTTTTTTAGGTTCTAGTAGAAGTACTACCAGAGGCGAAAGTTGGAATTTGGAAACAAATTCCATTGAGGCGGAGTAGAAATGTCAGGCCATTCCAAATGGGCAACAACAAAGCATAAGAAAGCAATTATTGATTCTCGCCGTGCTAAATCTTTCGCTAAATACATCAAGGCCATCGAAGTTGCCTCCAGAAATGGCGGACCAGACATGGCTGGTAATCCAACACTTTTTGACGCGGTTGCAAAAGCAAAAAAGAATTCCATGCCCGCCGACAATATTGAACGTGCGATTAAAAGAGGAGCTGGTCTTGAATCAGGCGGAGCGGATTGGCAAACTATTATGTATGAAGGCTACGGCCCAGATGGCGTAGCTATTCTGATCGAATGTTTGTCCGATAATCGCAATCGCGCAGCGGGAGAAGTTCGTTTGGCAGTTACTCGCAACGGTGGTCGCATGGGGGATCCTGGTTCTGTCTCTTATCTCTTTAGCCGAAAAGGCGTTGTATTGGTCTCTAAATCATCTGCGGTAACCGAAGAGAAAATTTTGGAAGCTGTTTTGGAAGCGGGAGCAGAGGAAGTGAATGATCTAGGTGATTCTTTTGAAGTGGTCTCTGAGCCCAGTGATTTAGTGGCAGTTCGAACTTCGTTGCAAACTGCCGGAATTGAATATGAATCTGCAGAATCTCCATTCTTACCTTCGATGTCAGTACCACTGGATACGCAAGGGGCGCAAAAGGTAATTGCTCTGATTGAAGCTATTGAAGAATTGGATGATGTCCAGAATGTTTATGGCAATTTCGATATCTCAGATGAGGTTATGGCGAGCCTGGGCTAATTCGTTATCGAGCCAAACTAGGCTTCGCACTATGAAGAAGTGGCTCTGTAGTCCATGCGCGTCCTAGGTGTAGATCCAGGTCTAACACGTTGTGGTGTGGGAGTTATTGAAGGCACAGTTGGATCAACGATTTCACTGGTTGGAGTTGGTGTAATTCTCACTTCCTCAGAAAGCCCGTTAGAGCAACGTCTGCTTTCTCTCGAAATTCAATTGCAAGAGTGGGTTGATCAGCACAACCCAGATGTGATTGCAGTAGAACGTGTTTTTTCTCAGCACAATGTTCGTACAGTGATGGGCACTGCCCAAGCCGCTGGAATTGCTCTTCTCATTGCCGCTAAATCATCTATTCCCGTTGTCATGCATACCCCCAGCGAAGTAAAGGCAGCAGTGTCAGGTATGGGGCGAGCAAACAAGAAACAAGTTGCCGAAATGGTAAGAAGAATTCTCAATCTAGATGAAATCCCAAAACCTGTTGACAGCACTGATGCACTAGCGCTTGCGATTTGCCATCTATGGCGTGGTAAAAGTAGCGACCGTTTAAGCACTGCGGTGGCAAAAGAGAAATTGCGTCTACAGCAATTGCGGACGCGATGATTGCCTCGCTGTCGGGCAGAATTCGAGCGATTTCCAACGATCGCGCTGTTGTTGATGTAAACGGAGTGGGTTATTCGGTATTCGTAACCCCGACCACAAGTACTTCTTTGAATATCGGAGCCGAAGCGCACCTCTTTACGACCATGGTTGTAAGAGAGGATTCATTAACACTTTTTGGATTCTTAGACGAACAGTCCCGAATTCTTTTTGAATTGGTCCAAACTGTTTCTGGTATCGGACCAAAAGTTGCGATGTCCATTCTTTCAGTTCTTTCTCCGGCTGATTTGGCAACTGCAATCGCCCAAGAGAATGTGGTATCTATTGAGCGCGTGCCAGGTATCGGACGTAAAGGCGCGCAACGATTAATTTTGGAGCTCAAAGGTAAACTCGATGATTTATCTCCTGCAGGCGCAAAAGTGAAACATCAGCCACCGTGGCGTGAGGATCTAGTTTCCGCACTTGTCGGATTGGGTTATTCGGCTAAACAAGCCGATGGCGCAGTTTCAAAAGTTGCTTCAGAGATTGCAATCACCGGTTCTGATCCTGCAAGTTATGAGTTGAGTGAACTTCTGCGTTCTGCTCTGCAAAGCGGTGGCAGATGATGGTTGATCACAGCGAACGTTTAGTAACTTCTGCAGGGCACAGTGAAGAGTCGGCTGCAGAGCTGGCCCTTCGACCGAAAGCGTTGGCGGAATTCATCGGGCAACATCGAGTTCGTGAGCAAATTGATGTTCTGTTGTCGGCTGCACGTGCAAGAAATACACCGGCAGATCACATGCTCTTGTCAGGGCCCCCCGGTCTTGGGAAAACAACACTTGCGTTGATTCTGGCAAGTGAGATGCAAGCACCTATCCGTATTTCAAGTGGTCCGGCGATAACGCATGCCGGAGATTTAGCGGCAATTCTTTCATCACTTGTTGAGGGTGAAATTTTGTTCCTCGATGAAATCCACCGCTTACCAAGACCAGCCGAAGAATTACTTTATCTAGCGATGGAAGATTTTCGGGTTGATGTCATCGTCGGCAAAGGCCCAGGTGCAACGGCAATTCCATTGTCGCTCCCTCACTTCACTTTGGTAGGGGCCACAACTCGCGCAGGTCTTTTGCCTGGCCCACTGCGTGATCGTTTTGGTTTCACGGCTCATCTGGATTTTTATGATGTAGATGAAGTAGCCCAAGTACTTGAACGAAGTGCCAATCTTCTGAAATTGGATATAGAAGTTCAGGCGATTTCTGAAATCGCGGGCCGATCTCGGGGTACTCCGCGCATTGCAAACCGTTTATTGCGACGAGTCCGAGATTACGCACAAGTGCGAGGGGGGTCCAAATTGACCCATGCTGACGCGACTGCGGCGCTAACAATGTACGAAGTAGATGAAAAAGGTCTTGATCGTTTAGATCGCAGCGTCCTACTGGCGCTTGTGGAGCGCTTCAATGGGGGACCTGTGGGTCTTTCTACTCTTGCAATTGCAGTGGGTGAAGAAGTGGAAACGGTTGAAGCAGTAGCAGAACCTTTCTTGGTCAGAAACGGTTTTATGGTCAGGACTCCGCGGGGTCGAATGGCAACGGCGCAGGGTTTTCTCCACGTTGGCCACACGCCTCCGACTGGCACAAATTCAACTCTTTTCGACACATCCGCCGAAGATGCCTAGACTCTCTACCCATGTCGACTTCATCTTCTCCTCGTTCCGCTAAGAGCGCCTCTAAGTCAGGTCGCAATCTTGCGATCATGGCTTTGGTCCTACTCGCTCTATTAGCCGCTGTATTAATACAAGGTGCCACTGCTGTTCGCTTAGGTCTTGACCTGCGTGGCGGAACTAGTGTGACGTTGCAACCGCGTATCGCCCCTGGTGAAGCTGGAAAAGTGAGTAACGCTGCAATCGATCAAGCGGTATCAATCATTCGCCAACGCGTGAACTCGTTAGGTGTTGCAGAGAGTGAAGTTACTGCGCAAGGCAGTGGAGTGAACAGACAAATTGTAATTTCAGTACCCGGTGATACTGGCCGTCGTGTAGTTGATCTTGTTGGACAAACTGCTGAATTGAGATTTCGCCAAGTTTTGGTATCAGGTGCTCCAACTCCAGTAGATCCAAGCGATACTGCAACTGCGGCAGCGATTACGGCGTCAGGTTTGTCGGCGCAAATTGGGAAGAAATATGTTTCCTTAGATTGCACGCAGGCCGTTAACCGCCAAGGAACTGGTTCCGATGTTGCAACAGAAGCAATTGTTGCTTGCGATCGGTCTGGCGGAAGCAAGTACATTCTTGCCGGGGCAGAAGTGTTGGGACGTCAAGTTTCAAAGGCAAGCGCCGCTATCAATCAGAGTTCAGGTAGTGGATGGTATGTCCTCCTCAATTTCAATAACGACGGCACAAAAGCATTTGCAGATTTGACTACACGAGTTACTAAATTGACACCCCCTTTGAATGAGGTAGCAATCGTTCTCGATGGATTAGTTGTATCTGCACCTCGTATCAACGAACCAATCACTGCGGGAAATGCACAAATCACCGGAAGTTTTAGCCAAGTTGAAGCTGAAGATTTAGCGAATGTTTTGAAATATGGTGCTTTGCCGTTGGCATTCGACCGCGGTGAAGTTCAACAAATTTCTCCAACTCTGGGAGCAGATCAGTTGCGCGCTGGTTTGCTCGCGGGATTCTTGGGTCTTGGCCTTGTACTTCTCTATTCATTGCTGTACTACCGTGGTCTTGGTTTAGTTTCCGTTGGGTCACTAATTGTTGCGGGATCTTTGACCTATCTTCTAATTCTTCTTCTAGGTAAATGGATTGGTTTCACACTCACACTGGCTGGAATAGCAGGTGCGATTGTCGCAATCGGTATTACGGCTGACTCCTTCATCGTGTACTTCGAACGCGTGCGTGACGAAGTTCGCGAAGGAAGATCTCTACGTTCAGCCGTTGAAACTGGATGGGTTCGCGCTAGACGTACCATCATCGTGGCGGACTTTGTATCGATTATCGCTTCGGCTTTGCTATATCTATTGGCAGTCGGCGGTGTTCGCGGTTTTGCTTTCACTCTCGGATTAACAACTCTTATCGATCTATTTGTAGTATTTATCTTCACTAAACCGATTGTTACAGTTTTGGCTAAATTGAATTTCTACAGTTCCGGTCATCCTCTTTCAGGTGTATCTGCGAAAAGCCTCGGTGTTCTAACGACACCCTCTACTTCTGAGAAAGGAGCATAACCATGAGTAAACTGTCAGGTTTGGGCGGACGTCTTTATCGTGGCGACACTTCAATAGATTTCGTTGGCAAACGACGTCGCTGGTATGCCATCTCAGGTTTATTGATTATTGCCTCCGCCATAGCACTTTCAATTCAAGGATTGCATCTAGGAATTGAATTCAAGGGTGGATCTTCCTACACAGTTACAAAACCTGGCATTTCGGTTGAGGACGCTCGGAGTGCAGTTGATGCAACTGCGATACCAGGCGAAACGATCATTCAAAAGCTTGGTACCAATAAAGTGCGAGTGCAGACTGGTTCTCTATCCGTAGAGCAATCCAACGCCGTGCAAGATGCTTTGGCTTCTAAGTTCGGAGTGACTACTGACGTAATTGATACCCAAATTGTTGGTCCATCTTGGGGCAAGGAAATTACACGTAAGGCACTTTACGGTCTCTTCGCGTTTCTCATCGTTGTACTTCTCTACTTGGCCATGGCCTTCGAACCTAAAATGGCAGCTGCAGCAATTTTGGCGGTTATCCACGACGTTTTTATTACCGTTGGCATCTATGCACTTGTTGGATTCGATGTAACTCCAGCAACTGTGATTGGCTTTTTAACTATCTTGGGATATTCCCTTTATGACACAGTTGTTGTCTTCGATAAAGTGCGAGAAAATACTCGAACAATCACAAGTACATCCAAGATGACTTATTCGCAGGCAGCCAATCTTGCTGTTAACCAAACTCTTGTACGTTCTTTCAATACTTCGCTTATCGCGTTGATGCCTGTCGGATCAATTCTCTTTGTTGGAGCTGGGTTGCTCGGAGCAGGTACCTTGAAGGACCTTTCTTTAGCTCTATTTATCGGCCTTGCGACCGGTACATATTCATCTATTTTCATTGCGACTCCAATTCTTGCTGTTTTGCGTGAACGTGAACCAGCAATGAAGGCTTTGGCTAAGCGTGTGAATTCACGTTCAGTGGGCACTGCAACAACTAGCGCATCTACGTCTACGCAAACTGCAATTGTAGAAGCTGGAAAACGAGGCCCTCGTAATCAGCCGAAACGCAAACGTCGCCGTTAATCATTCACGTTCATAGAGCGCCTTCAGTAGGCTTGCCAACGTGAACGCATTAATTGAGCCGATCGCGTTAGCTCTCAAGGAGCATCATCCGAGTGCAAGCTTGGACGCCCTTGAACTGGCTTTCGAGGTTGCAAAAACTGCGCATGCTGGACAATTGCGTAAATCAGGCGATGAATACATAACACATCCTGTCGCAGTTGCAGAAATATTGGCGAAGTTGGGTTTGAATTCAGAAGCGTTAGTGGCGGCATTGCTTCATGACACTGTGGAGGACACTTCGTATTCACTCGCTAAATTGCGCAAAGATTTTGGCGATGAAGTTGCAAACCTTGTCGATGGAGTTACTAAGTTAGACAAACTTTCATACGGACCGACTGCCGAAGCTGAAACCGTAAGGAAGATGATTGTTGCGATGTCGCGAGACATCCGCGTGCTTGTCATTAAATTAGCCGATCGTTTGCATAATGCGCGAACATGGCAATTCGTTGAACCAGAAAGTGCCGAACGCAAAGCTCGTGAAACACTAGATATTTATGCTCCTCTTGCCCATCGTTTGGGAATGAATGCGCTCAAATGGGAGTTAGAGGATTTGTCATTCGCCGTTCTTGAACCAAAAAAATTCGAAGAGATCGCACGATTGGTGGCAGAACGTTCACCTTCTCGTGAAGCGCTTAGCGAACAAGTTATTGCCGCGGTTCAAGAAGATTTAAAGGTTGATGGCATCGTTGCAACGGTTACTGGCCGTCAGAAACATTTCTACAGCGTCTATCAAAAGATGGTTGTACGAGGACGTGATTTCAACGATATTTATGATTTAGTGGGTATTCGTGTTTTGGTGCAAGACGTTCGAGATTGTTATGCGGTTCTGGGAGCGATTCATGCTAGGTGGAGCCCAGTGCCAGGACGTTTCAAGGATTACATTGCGATGCCTAAATTCAATCTCTACCAGTCCTTGCACACAACCGTAATTGGACCCACTGGCAAAGCAATCGAAATCCAAATTAGAACTTTCGAAATGCATTCACGAGCGGAATTTGGTATCGCTGCGCATTGGAAATACAAAGAAGGTAGCGATAGTCAAAGCGCACCGGAGATGCTCTGGTTGCGTCAGCTTCATGAATGGCAAAAGGAAACCGAAGATCCCAGTGAATTCCTAGAAGCTCTCCGTTTTGATTTAGGAACTCCTGAGGTTTTTGTTTTCACGCCTAAAGGAAACGTTATTGCTCTTCCCGGCGGATCCACACCAGTGGATTTTGCGTATGCCGTTCACACGGAAGTTGGAAATCGTTGCGTTGGAGCCAAAGTTAATGGCCGACTTATTCCGCTTGAATCCCCATTAAGTAACGGGGATGTTGTAGATGTTGTTACTAACAAAGCCGATTCCGCTAGCCCGAGTCGTGATTGGCTCAATTTCGTAAAGAGCCCACGTGCTCGATCAAAAATCAAAGCGTGGTTTAGTAAAGAACGACGTGAAGAAGCCATTGATGCAGGTCGTGAATCTATTGCTCGTCAAATGCGGAAAGCGGGCTTGCCCCTTCAGAAGATTTTTGCAGGTCACACGCTCTTGGAACTTGCTCATGACCTTCATTATCCAGATATTTCCGCGCTCTACGCAGCGGTCGGCGACGGTCATGTGTCGGCTCCATCGGTTATTGAGAAAATCATTGCGACCATGTCTGCCGAAGACTCGCATCCTGAACCAACAATGGAAAGTTCCACAATTGCGACAAGCACGACCATAGGTAGACGCTCGAGTAGTGCAATCGAAGTGGCGGGTATCGACGATGTATTAGTAAAGCTGGCACGTTGCTGCACACCTGTACCGGGGGATGAGATCATCGGATTCATCACGCGAGGTAGTGGCGTTTCGGTTCATAGATCGGATTGCGTCAATGCGCACGATTTACAGTTGCATCAAAGCGACCGTATCGTTGGGGTTTCTTGGCTGAGTGGTGCTGCAAGCGTCTTCTTAGTAAATATTCAAGTAGAAGCGCTAGACCGTTCTCGTTTACTTTCGGATGTAACTCGCACTCTTTCAGATCAACAGGTAAATATTCTCAGCGCATCTGTGAGCACGACTAAAGATAGGACAGCTATTTCTAGATTTACTTTTGAAATGGCTGATGCCACGCATTTAGATGCAGTACTTTCGGCGGTCAGGCACATTGAAGGTGTATACGATGTTTATCGAACCACGAACAATTAAAGGTTTTAGTTAGAGAACTCTTCCAAACCTTTTTGCGCATCTGCCAACCATTGACGTCGTGCTTGGGCTGCTTCACGCGCTTCCGTTGCTTTCTTCGCGTTTCCTGCAGCTTCCGCCTTTTCTGCCTGTTTCTCATAATTGGCTACTGCTTCTGCCAACTGTCGAACAACATCCGTGGCACGGGCCTTGGCAACAGGATCAGTTTTTCTCCACTGAACCTCTTGCGCGCTCTTGATCGCTGATTCAACAATGGTAAATCTTGTGTCGAGGGCAGAGCGTTTTTCCCTCTGCGTCATGCCGATCTTGTCCCATTGACGAGCGAACTCTCTAAAGGCCTTGGATGCTTCTTCTGTGTTCGTAATAGGCAATAGAGCTTCTATTTGAGTGATGAGCGCTTCTCTCTTTTCAAGATTGGCTTTCATCGAACCTTCGCGTTTTTCAAGATCCGCGTTTTTTGCCGCAAAGAATTGATCTTGTGCACCCTTGAAACGTAACCACAATTTAGCATCTTCATTCTTCTTGCCACGACCAGTTGCTTTCCAGGCATCCATCAAAGCTTTGAATCTACGTGCGGTAGCTACCCAATCTTTGGACGTAGCTAACGATTCTGCCTCAGTAACCAAAGCATTCTTGGCGTCAGCAACTTTACTTTGAGCAGCATCTAAGGTTGCGAAATGTGTTCGACGTCGCTTATCGAATTTGTTTCTTGCTGAAGAAAACTTCTTCCACATTTCTGCATCAGTTTTCTTATCTAAACGCGGTGCAACTTTCCACTCATCTAACAAAACTTTGAGGCGGTCGCCTGTGGTTTTCCAACTTTCCGAGAGCGCTAAAGATTGCGCTTCGTTGACGATCTTTTCCTTAATAGCAAGGGCTTCATCGCGTTGAGCGGCCTTGGCAGCTTTTTCTGCAAGTTTCTTTGCTTCATATGCTCCGCGACCATCTTCAATCGCGGGAATTATCTGTTCGACGGCCGTAGCCAACGCTTCAAGATTTCCAACTCCATTAAGCTCTTTTACATTCACACGAAGACGATTTACTGCGATGGTCGCGTCTTGCGGAACCATAGCGCCACTACGTACTCGTGCGGCAAGGAGAGCTACTTCGGATGCAAGGGCTTCAAATTTTCTAACAAAATATGCAAGCGCTTCTTCGGCGCTCTTACCTGGATATGATCCAACTGCTTTTTCGCCTTCAGGAGTTTTTACATAAACAGTGCCATCTTCGCCGACGCGACCGAAATGTGCTGGATCGCCGATAAGTGCTGCTGCGGCCGAGTGGTTGGGTGAAATCTCGTTCATGGTTGGTCCTTTCAGCGCGTGAGGTCCTTAGACCCTCGCTATCGAATTGCGTTGGCCGATTTATTGGCGGCCTTGAAGGGTGGAGATGGTATTTGGTGCGGAGGTAAAAGGTACCCTGTCCACCTACAACTGTGGAAATGGAGGGATTTTGTGCTTGTTTTATCCTTCCCTGCTCCGGCTTTTGGCACTAATTGTTGGATTCTTGCATCCAGGCCAGGGGAAGAATGTGTGATTTTTGATCCTGGCATGCCTGATGTTTCCCATGAAGTGTCGGCTCTTGTTACTCAATATTCATTGAAACCGGTTGCAGTTGTAGCTACACATGGACATTTGGATCACACCTTTTCGATTGCTCCAGTGGCAGATGGTTACCAAATTCCGGCGTACATCCACAGTGAGGATCGAGTACTTCTAGCTCATCCAGAAAAGGCGTTAAGCCCAGCATTCAGCGCGACATTGGGTCAAAGCGTCTTTATTGAACCCAAGGATGTAAGAGAATTACGCAATGAGGCGCGAATTGAGATTGTCGGAATGAATATCACTGCATTTCATGCCCCAGGTCATACGCGCGGATCATTAATTTTTACTATTGATGATGAGATCCTGATTAGCGGCGATGTTCTCTTTGCTGGGTCCATTGGCCGCACAGATCTGCCAACGGGATCTGCTCAAGATATGGAAAACACACTGAAGAAGAAGATTTGGCCGCTCTCAGACAGTCTTCGCGTTTTACCCGGACATGGAGATGAAACCACAATGGGGCATGAACGACGCACAAATCCTTATCTTAAGAACGTGGGGACATTGCGATGAAGTTCCAATCACCCAAAGGTGTTAGTGAGTATTTCCCACCGAGGTCTCACGCATTTGAATTTGTGCGCGACCGACTACTGGCTCCGATTAAGAACGCTGGTTATCAACTTTTAGAACTTCCTATTTTTGAAGATACAGAACTTTTCACCCGCGGTGTTGGCGAATCTACTGATGTAGTGAGTAAGGAAATGTATACCTTCGAAGATCGCGGGGGACGTTCTATCACTTTGCGCCCAGAAGGCACGGTTGGAGCGCTACGTTCTGTTATCGAACACGGACTGGACCGTGCTGGCTTGCCAGTCAAAGTTTTTTATTGTGGTTCTTTTTTCAGGGCCGAGCGGCCTCAAGCTGGACGCTACCGTCAATTCTACTCTGTCGGAATTGAGGCAATTGGTTCAGATGATCCTGCCCTCGATGCAGAAGTTATTGCCTTGGCTTACGAAGGATTTTATGGAATTGGATTACGCAAGTTTAGATTAGAAGTAACTTCACTCGGGGATGCGCAATCTCGTAAAGCGCATAGAGTTGATTTAGTTGCTTACATTAATTCTTTGAATCTGGATGAAGCAACGAAAGCCAGGGCGCAGATCAATCCATTACGGTTATTTGATGACAAGCGCCCAGATGTTGCAGCCATGATGGCCAAAGCTCCTCGCTTGTTAGATTATCTTTCTACAGAATCAGCTGACCATTTTGCGAAAGTACAAGAGTATTTATCAGCAATGGGCATCGCCTTCACTATCAATCCGTTGATGGTTCGCGGTTTGGATTACTACACCGGAACAACATTTGAGTTTGTTCACGAAGATTTAGGTGCGCAGTCAGGTATTGGGGGAGGGGGCCGGTATGACGGCCTCATGGAAAGTATCGGAGGACAAAATATCTCCGGAATTGGGTTTGGCCTTGGGATTGATCGAGCCCTTCTCGCTGCCGAAGCAGAAGGCGTGGTGAGTTCGACCGATTTTGCTCCCACTCTTTATCTCATTCCATTGGGGCAAAGCGCCAAAGCGGTTGCAATGAAATTGGCACATGAGTTACGAGATAGTGACATTAGTGTTGAAGTGGCGATGGGGGACAAGGCTCTAAAAAATGCCATGAAGTCAGCAGATAAAAGTGGAGCACTGTTTTCGCTAGTACTAGGAGAATCAGAACTTGAAAGTGGAAACGTAGAGCTCAAGGAAATGAGCACTGGCGTTGCAACGTCAGTTACTCTTAGCGCTTTGGTGCCAACATTAATTACCCGAACGTCAAAGAAATAGGTGGCTAGAACATGATAAGAACTCATGGTGCGGGTACTTTGCGTGCCACACACATTGGCACAGTTGTCACTTTAGCTGGCTGGGTTTCTAGGCGTCGCGATCATGGTGGGGTTGCCTTTATCGATTTACGTGATGCAACTGGTTCTGTTCAAGTTGTCATACGCGATGAGAAATTGGCCGGATCACTTCGCGCCGAATGGTGCTTGAAGATCACGGGAGAAGTTGTTTTACGGCCTGATGGAAATGCGAATTCTGGTATTCCCACCGGTGAAATAGAAGTAATGGGTGATGCTGTTGATGTGTTGAGCGAATCAGCTCCCCTCCCTTTCCCTGTCGATAGCGGGGACGACGCTGAGATAAATGAAGAAGTACGTTTGCGATATCGATATCTGGATTTACGACGAGAGAAGCCGGCGCGAAATTTGCGAATGCGCGCGAAAGTTACCGCCCTCATTAGGCAAGTTATGGATCAGCAAGAGTTCCTAGATATTGAAACGCCTTATTTGACTCGTTCAACCCCAGAAGGAGCACGCGATTTTCTCGTACCGGTACGTTTACAACCGGGAAGCTGGTATGCGTTGCCACAATCTCCGCAATTGTTTAAGCAGCTATTAATGGTTGCGGGTATGGAAAAGTATTATCAGATTGCACGATGTTTTCGAGATGAAGATTTTAGAGCTGATCGCCAACCAGAGTTCACACAGTTGGATATTGAAATGTCGTTCATAGACCAGGAAGACATACTTGCAGTTGCCGAAAAAATCGTGCACAAGATTTGGAAAGAGATTGTTAATTTTGAGATTGCCTTACCGATACCGAGAATGACTTATGCGGACGCTATGTCACGGTTTGGTAGCGATAAACCAGATTTGCGCTTTGGATATGAACTTACAGATCTCACAACTTTCTTCGCGCAAACCTCATTTAGAGTTTTTCAAGCTCCCTATGTGGGAAGTGTTGTTATGCCAGGTGGCGCATCGTCACCTCGTCGCGAGCTGGATGCTTGGCAAGACTGGGCTAAAGCGCGTGGGGCGAAAGGTTTGGCTTATGTATTAGTTCAAGAGGATGGGACATTGGGTGGACCAGTTGCAAAGAATTTATCCGAATCAGAGTTAGCATCGATTGCCAATATTGCAGGAGCAAAACCTGGTGATGCGATTTTCTTCGCAGCGGGAGAGAAGTCTGCTAGCCAGAATTTGTTAGGGGCAGTTCGTATTGAAATTGGTAAACGATGTGGATTAATCGATGAAGATGCCTGGAAATTCCTATGGGTTGTCGATGCACCTATGTTTGAACCAACAGACAATGGTGGTTGGACAGCGGTTCATCATCCTTTCACTGGGCCAAAGCCTGAGTTTGCTAAAACTTTTGCCAAAGATCCAGCTAATGCACTCGCTTACGCATATGACATCGTTCTAAACGGAACTGAACTCGGTGGTGGTTCAATAAGAATTCACGATCGCGTTATGCAAAAGCAAGTGTTTGACGTCATCGGGTTGAGCGATGAAGAGGCAATGAGCAAGTTTGGATTCCTATTAGAGGCATTCAATTATGGGCCTCCTCCCCACGGCGGAATTGCACTCGGGCTCGACCGAGTTTGTGCACTACTGAGCGGATCTGATTCGATTCGCGAAGTTATTGCATTTCCTAAAACTGCAAGCGGAGGAGATCCACTTACTGGCGCGCCAACTCCAATCACATCTGCACAACGTAAAGAGACGGGTATTGATACGCCAGCAGTAAAGATGGAAAAGTAATTGTTTTCACGGAGTCGCTTTCTATTTGGTGCGCTTTGTATCACTCTGCTCTTATCTGCTTGTGGGCAATCGTCGCAAAAATACGCCGCATCGAAATCTGAAGGTGTCTATTTCACGGTACCTCCGAGCTGGAATGAAATTTCAACGCAACGCTTAACTGCGCACGAAGCTACCTCAAAGGAAGCTGGAGCTGCTGAGATATTGGCATTAGTGAAGTGGCAATTAGCATTTTCGCCTGCACGTCAGATGTCCCCTCACGATATTTTCAGTTTTGTTGCTACTGATGCCCCTGTTGCCTATGCCCGAGTGCGGTCACTTTTGCCCGCCGAGGCGAATTCAGTTTCCTATAATTCTTTACGCAATGTCATAGTTCCGATCACGCAATGGGTCACAAACCCGACTAAAGAAACTCCGGAATTCAACATTATCGATGATTACGAAGTTGTCGAAAAGGGAGCGCGTGGCGTTCGAACCATTTATTCTTTTACCGATGGCGGAAAATCCCAGACCGTAGATCAAACATCTATGGTTTCAAATGATAGGCAAATGATGTACATCTTTGTTATTCGGTGTTCGACCCAGTGCTACAACAAGAATTACAAAGTTATGACGAAAATTTCAGATTCTTTTTCAGTTAGGGGAGCCAAATGACCAACGAAGAGATCCCAACGAGTCGGAAAAGGGATTCTGACCGAAAAACTCGAGTTCATCTCTCTATCTACGACAGATGTAAATTCCTCATTCTTTTCACAACGGTATTTTTGGTGCTGGTGTGGTCTGCTCTAGCTGATAATCCATTATTGAATTTCACAGATGCTGTTATAGAAATTAGAACAACTAAGTTCTGGCTGATTGTGTTGGTTCTCGTAGAATGCATCAGACAGGTGCATTTCTTAATTGCTGAATTTGCAGCGCCCTACCACGGCATCTGGCAAAAGTATTTCTCGTTCACGGATCGCATGCTTCATAAATTGAGCGATTGGACTAGATACAGACTTTCGCGAGTTATCAAATGGATCTTAATGATTTTCTTGTTAGCTGTAGTTCTGGGTGCCGTTTACAAAGAAACACCGGTACGCGCACTGTTTTTGGCTCCAAAGGCTTTGTGGAGTGCGTTGCCAATGCTGGGACAACTTCTGTTTGCAGTCTTCTTTGTCATTATTCAATTCGGTGCAATGTTTTGGTTCCTCAGCCGAGGCGGAGTAGATACCTATTTCCCCGATGATATTCGCACTCGATTTACGGATGTCTGGGGACAAGACCATGTTCTCAATCGCATTCGCGAGAACTTGATGTTCCTGGAACGTCCGCAAGATATCGAAAAGCATGGCGGGTACGTCCCTGGCGGCATTTTGTTATGGGGACCTCCTGGTACAGGTAAGACGTTAATGGCGGAATCGATGGCTGGAGAAACCGGAAAGCCTTTCGTTTTTGTTGATCCAGGTGCATTTACCAACATGTTTTTCGGTGTTGGAGTACTTAAAGTTAAATCTCTCTTCAGGAAACTTCGCAAGTTGGCTTTACGTTACGGAGGAGTTGTTGTCTTTTTTGACGAAGCGGATTCCTTAGGAAATCGTGGAATCATGCCATCGGGTGGTGGCGGAGCGCGTTCTTCCGAGGCCTCAGCTGCATTGTTTGGTACAGCATGTCACGGCGGAAATTACCTTTCACAAGCTGGCGCATCTCTTTTAGCACGTGAAAAATTTGTAGTTGGAGGCGCGGCCGGCGGAGGTGGCGGCGGTGGAATGGGAACATTGCAGGCGCTGTTAACGGAATTGTCTGGACTTAAAAAGCCGCGAGGTTTCATTAATCGTGTCGTGCGACGAACGCTGGGGATGCGTCCTAAGAATCCACCCAAATATCGAATACTTGTTGTTATGGCAACAAATATGCCTGAAGCCCTGGATGAAGCACTTTTGCGGCCAGGACGTATTGACCGTATGTATCGTGTGGGATATCCAAGTAAAGCTGGACGCGTGCGTACCTACGAGGGATATTTGGCAAAAGTTTCTCATTCTCTGAGCAGTGAAGAGATAGATAAATTGGCCACCATCACTCCATATGCAACTGGTGCCACGATCAAGGACACAATTAATGAAGCGCTTATTACGGCAATTAGAAATGGCCGAACTTCTATTACCTGGCCCGATGTTATTAAGGCAAAACAACTTAAAGAACTTGGGCCCTCTGAGGATGTTGAGTACATCGAACGCGAACGTCACGCAGTAGCAATTCATGAAGCTTGCCATGCGGTAATGGCTCACCGAGTTCGACAACATATGGCTATCGATTTAGCTACTATCGAAAAAGGTTCAGACTATTTGGGAATGGTTGCAAGTATTCCTCCTGATGATCAATTCACGAGGTGGCGTACGGAGTATCAAGCCGATATTTTGGTCTCTCTTGCGTCTTTAGCTGGTGAACGGATGTTTTTTGATGGAGATAATTCTTCAGGTGTTTCTGGTGATTTGGAGAGCGCAACAACCATTGCTTCCTTGATGGAGGGTCATTGGGGGATGGGCTCGACAATTTCATCTCATGCAAGTAATCGCAGATTTGAAGTGGGTTCACCAGGTGGAGGAAAAGGAAAAGACGATTCTGCCAAAGAAATGCAACGCGCACTTGGGGACCGAATCGAAGATAACCTTTCGGGGCTTTTGGCCAAGGCAGAGGAGCTCTTAAAGGCAAATCGCAACGAAGTTCTCGCACTGGCTCATGCTCTTGAAATACATAAAACGCTTTCAGGCGAAGATGTGGCCGCGGTCATTGATTGCACCCAAGGTGGGGTAATAGATGGCCGTCCTTATTCTGATTCAGCCCTCTTAGCCAAAATAGAGGAATATCACTCGGCGGCAGTGGTCGCTCATCGCGAACACAAGAGCCCGGATGTTCTCATTCCGCAGATTGGTTAGCGCCTGTTCAGGTAGGCTAAACACATAATCCACGCGTAGAAAGGCACGGACATGGGACCAGGCGGAATCGCAACAATCATCGCAGCGTGTTCATTGCTGGTTATTGCTTTCGCAATTAGTTATGCCGTGATCCGCTTCGGAAGACTTATCGATGAGGCGAAAGTTTCGTTGAAAACCATGACCGACGAAGCAACGCCATTATTGGAAGAAGTAACAACAACAGTCACCCTTGTCAATGGACCACTGCAATCTCTTAACAAGATCAGTAAAAATGCTGAGGAAATAAGCACAAAGGTAAATGACATTGCTACATCTTTTTTGGATAAGGGCGGACCTGCTCTTAAAGCGGTTGGCGTATTGATGAGCGCAGCGCAAATGACGAAATCCCGTCGCCGCAAAAAGAAGTCAGAGTAATTTCGCACTGTGGAATCTGCTGAAGTACGCTCTCGCTGGCTGAATTTTTTTGAATCCGGAAATAGTTTAGGCCTTAAACACACCGTAGTTCCCTCTGCTTCACTTATTGCCGACGACCCGAACCTGTTATTAGTGAATGCAGGTATGGTTCCGTTTAAGCCGTTTTTCTTAGGTGAAGTTACACCTCCCTACAAACGAGCCACCTCTGTCCAGAAATGTGTTCGCACTTTGGATATTGATGAAGTAGGAAAAACAACCCGTCACGCATCATTCTTTCAAATGTGCGGAAATTTCTCTTTTGGAGATTATTTCAAAGAAGGCGCTATAGCTTTGGCGTGGGAACTTCTTACACGCCCTCTTTCTGATGGTGGTTATGGTTTCCCTGAGGAGAAGTTGTGGGTCACCGTTTATCTTGATGACGATGAAGCAGCAGATATTTGGCATAAGAAGATTGGTGTGCCAAAAGAGCGCATTCAACGACGTGGCATGGCAGATAATTTTTGGTCAATGGGCGTTCCTGGCCCATGTGGCCCTTGTTCCGAAATTTATTACGATCGCGGCCCTTCTTACGGAAAAGAGGGAGGGCCAATTGCAGATGAAGATCGCTATCTAGAAGTGTGGAATCTTGTTTTCATGCAAAATGAACGAGGTGAGGGCGGTGGGAAAGATGGTTTCCCAATCCTTGGAGAGTTGCCCGCAAAAAGTATTGACACAGGTCTTGGCTTAGAACGTACAGCCGCTCTGTTGCAGGGCGTTGAAAATATCTATGAAATCGACACAACCAAACAAATTCTTGATCGCGCTTGCCAACTTAATGGAGCCAAATACGGTGCTAATGCAAAATCTGACGTTCTTTTGCGCGTGATTGCAGACCATGCTCGGACGTCAGCCATGTTGATTGGTGACGGAGTTACACCAGGAAATGAAGGACGTGGTTATGTATTGCGCAGAATGATGCGCAGAACTATTCGCAACATGCGTCTTTTAGGGTCGCACGATCCAATTATGTCTGAATTGGTTGCTTCATCTATTGATGCAATGGGCGCGCAATATCCGGAACTGAAGACCGACAGTGCGAGGATTCTTTCTGTGAGTGTTTCAGAAGAGGAGACTTTTTTGCAAACACTCAAAAGTGGAACACAGATTTTTGACACTGCGAGTGCTCAAATCAAAAAAGATAAAGGTACGACGTTGGCGGGTGCGGAAATTTTCAAACTTCACGATACGTATGGTTTTCCATTCGACTTGACTTTGGAGATGGCCCAGGAACAAGGTTTGCAAGTTGACGAAGATGGCTTCCGCAGATTGATGAAAGAACAGCGCGATCGCGCAAAAGCCGATTCCAAAGCCAAGAAAAGCGGACACACAGATCTTACGCAGTATCGGAAAATTGCAGACGAAACTGGAGCCAATGAATTTGTTGGGTATACGCAACAAAGCGCTGAAGTGGTTCTCAACGGAATCCTTGTAGATGGAGAGAGAAGCGCTTCGGCCAAGGTTGGCGATGATGTTGAAATTGTTCTGAACAGAACTCCTTTTTATGCAGAAGGTGGCGGCCAATTAGCAGATGGAGGCTTCATTACTCTGCACGATGGATCGTTGGTAGAAATTCACGACGTCCAGACTCCGGTACCTGGAATCTTTGTACATAGAGGACAGGTCACGAAAGGAGTTATTAGCCAAGGCGCATCGGCATTAGCCAACATTGATGGAGAACGAAGGAGTGCTATTTCTCGCGCGCATACGGCTACACATATGGTGCATAAAGCGTTTCGTGAGATTTTGGGAGAAACGGCAACTCAAGCTGGTTCAGAAAATTCTCCAGGACGTTTTCGTTTTGATTTCCCAGCAACTAGCGCGGTACCTGCATCAACTCTCAATGACGTAGAGGAACGAGTGAATTCACTCTTGCTCGATGACTTAGAAGTAAGCGCGCAAGTAATGTCGCAAAATGAAGCGAAGAAGATCGGTGCGATGGCGCTATTTGGGGAGAAATACGGTGACGTTGTTCGTGTGATTAGCGTGGGGGATTGGGCACGTGAACTTTGCGGCGGAACACACGTGGGACGTTCTGGCCAATTGGGAGTGGTGAAATTGTTGGGCGAGTCATCTATTGGTGCGGGGGTTCGACGAGTAGAAGCCCTAGTCGGTGTCGATGCCTATCGATTCCTTGCGCGGGAACACGTATTGCTTAATTCTCTAACGCAAATTATTAAGGGCGCGCGCACAGATGAATTGCCAGAGCGAATTTCGGATTTGGTTGAAAGAATGCGCGATATTGAGAGAGAACTTGCCACGTTTCGTTCGGCACAGGCACTAAGTCAAGTTGGGTCTCTTGCTTTGAATGCGCGCGACATCAATGGCGTAAACATCATTGTTTCTCAAGTAGCAAACGATGTTGGTGTTGAAGACTTACGCGTCATGGCCCTAGATTTGCGTAATCGATGGACGCAATCAATCATCGCGTTAGTAAGCGTTGTTGCTGGAAAACCTGTACTTGTTGTTGCCGTAAGTGAGGGCGCTAGATCTTTAGGATTCAAAGCGGGAGCACTGGTGAAATTGGGCTCTGATGTTTTGGGCGGTGGAGGTGGCGGAAAAGATGATTTCGCACAGGGCGGCGGTGTCGATGCTTCAAAAATTGATGCAATGCTTAAAGCGCTTGCAGAATATATTGCGGGTTAATCATTTTGCGCAAAGGCCGTCGTTTAGCTTTTGATTACGGTGATGTGCGGATTGGTGTTGCTGTTAGTGACCAGGAAGCTATTCTCGCCAGTGCTGTTACAACTCTCCAGGCACAAGATGAACATCTCTGGGTAAAAATCTTAGATCTCATTGATGAATATCAACCCATCGAGATCTACGTGGGTAACCCAGTACATCTGTCAGGATCGAGTAGCGAATCCTCTGCAAAAGCCAAAGATTTTGCCCAAGAGATAACGACCAGATTCAAAACTTCTACAGTTTTAATAGATGAAAGGATGTCTACAGTTTCAGCCCAAGGTCAATTACGCACCTCAGGAAAGAACAGTAGAGAGATGAAAGAGATGATTGACCAAGTTGCCGCGGTTGCCATTTTGGAACAAGGAATGGAAATCGAGCGACATCGTGATCGGTTACAGTGAATGAAAGTTAGAGGATTAGCCCGAGTAGCTCTTTCTTTGCTTCTTATAGCTGGCATCACGTTAGGTATGCACGAGATTCGCGTCAAAGTTGGCACGGTGGCAGATTATGTGAGTACTTCTGCAGGTGCAGATGTACTGGTTGAAATTCCTGAGGGTGCAACTGGTAGTCAAATTGCTCGGATACTTTTTGATCGCGACGTTGTTAAGTCTTCGGAATCATTTTTTCAAGTAGCAGTAGGTGATCCACGTTCTTCCAGGATTGCGCCGGGGGTTCACCGTCTGCAAATGAGAATTTCGGCAAGAGATGCCCTGACGCAACTTCTTGATTCCACGCGCATCCCAGGTTTGGTTACTGTTCCTGAAGGATCTTGGCGAAGTGAGATTCTCTCTACACTTGCAACTTCTGGTTTCACTATTGCAGCACTTTCTAAAGCTTTGAAATCTTTATCGATCCCTCGCGGATTTAGTGCACGAGAAGGGGTTTTCTTTCCTGCTCAATATAGTTTTCCGAACGGTACGACAGAGGTAAGAGCGTTACAGGCCATGGTCGATAGATTCGCAACAGAAGTATCAGTAAGCGGTTTATCTGCAGGAAGAGATGGATTTTCGCCGCTGCAGTTGTTAACGATTGCCTCGCTAATACAAGCAGAGGGTGATGAAGTTGATTTTGGGAAAATTTCGCAAGTGATTAGGAATCGGCTCAAACTTGGCATGCCTTTGCAGTTGGACACTACTGTGCATTACATCAAACACACGAGGGGGCAGATTTTCCTCAGTGCTCAATCCACGCAATTGGCGTCGCCTTACAACACCTATCTGCATTACGGTTTACCTCCGGGGCCGATTGGAAATCCCGGTCGAGCAGCGATGGAGGCATCGATGAATCCCACGATGGGGGATTGGATCTTCTTCATTACGGTCAAACCAGGGGACACTCGTTTCACCGCTTCCAATGGGGAATTTCTGCGATGGAAAAGTGAGTACGAGAAGAATTATCGCGCAGGATTGTTTGGGAAGAAATGACAATTCGTTGTGCAGTTTTGGGCTCACCTATTTCGCATTCACTCTCTCCAGCATTGCATATGCGTGCCTATCGCGAGCTTGGGATTCAAGGTTCCTACACAGCTATTGATGTTCCTTCTGGGCATCTAGAGAAATTTATTTCTGCTCTGGACGAATCGTGGACCGGTTTTTCATTGACGATGCCTTTGAAAGAGGAAGTACTCGCCATTGCTTCAGACGTAAGTTCACTTGCTCAGCAAACAAATTCCGCTAATACCCTCATACGAAATCGACGAGGATGGCAGGCAGAATCGACAGATGTTCCCGGTTTCGTAGATGCTCTGAGTGCTGCAGGTTTTTCGAAGTTTTCTACCATTGCGATTCTGGGATCGGGCGCGACTGCTCGTTCTGCTGTGGCGGCTTTTGATAATGCGGGTGTCGCAATAACAGTTATACATCGCTCTTCTCAACGCGAACCACACATGGCTGCTGCTGCAAAGAAGGCAAATCTTAATTTCTTGCCTTGGGGATCAAAAATCCCCGATGTTGATTTACTCATCAATACAACACCATCAAGGGTTGCCGATGTGTATGCCTCAAATGTTGTGGCGCATGGTGTTTTTTTCGAAGCACTTTATAACCCATGGCCAACGAAACTTTTAGCTTCGTGGCGGCAAAATGGTGGGGAAAGCGTGGATGGATTAGATCTCTTGGTTCATCAAGGGTTGTATCAAATCGAGCTTATGACGGGCCAAGTGATTGATCATAAGAATTTATGGCCCATATTGCGATTAGCTGGACTTGAGGCGATGAACAAGTAATCCACAATTTCAATCGCTGTAAATCATAATCGGCTATGTGAAGGAATACTTCTCGCATGAAGTTAGTTGATTTCTGCCACTTGGCGGTGATGGCTATTGTAGGGATACCAATTTCGCTTTCGGATTTTCGTCACCATAAAATCTACAATCGCGATCTTCTAGCAAGTTTAATTCTTTTTATACCGCTCCTCGCTACTTCTGTTGTGACTTCACATCAGGTTGCACGGTTCTATCGATCACTCCTTTACGCGCTGATATTCTTTTGCGCGCAGTATATTCTTGTCTCCATACGAGGGAGCGCTCTTGGTATGGGCGACGTCAAATTGCTATCGCTCATTGCAGTGACACTTTCATTATCCTCATTACACCAATACCAAGTATGGCTTTTCTGGATTGCAAGCATTGCTGGAATTACCGCGTTATGGGATGCAGTGAAATGGCGCACCATTGGAGGAAGAATTGCCTTTGCTCCCTCTGTCTTCGCCGGGACTTTGGCGTATTTAGCAACGAGAATCTAGCTCCATCTGTCACAATAGGAACATGCGTTGGCTCACAGCTGGAGAATCACATGGTCAGGCTCTGTCTGCAATAATCGAAGGCATTCCTGCATCTGTTGAATTGACTACCGCTGACATCGATGAACATCTTCGTCGACGTCGCTTAGGTGTTGGCAGAGGCGCCCGCCAAAATTTTGAAGCAGACAAAATAACTATTCTCGGGGGAGTTCGTTTTGGTTTAACTCAAGGCGGACCTATTGCGATCCAAGTTGGAAATTCTGAATGGCCAAAATGGGAAACAGTGATGTCAGCAGATCCTGTCGACAGGGCAGAGCTTGAAGGTTTAGGTAGAAACGCTCCGTTAACTCGTCCACGTCCTGGCCATGCGGATTTAGTTGGAATGCAGAAATACGACCTTGATGATGCTCGAGCAATTTTGGAAAGAGCAAGTGCCCGTGAAACAGCTGCTCGCGTTGCTTTGGGTGCGGTAGCACGGGCCTTTTTAGAACAAAGCGTCGGAATAACTATTTTGAGCCATGTTCTCTCAATTGGTTCTGTGCGCGTTCCTGAAGGAACAACTCTTCCTTCGAAGTCAGATATGGCATCAATCGATGCCGATCCTGTGCGTTGTGCAGATTCTGCAACGAGTGCTCTCATGGTGGCTGAAATTGAATCAGCGCATTTAGACGGAGACACATTAGGTGGAGTGGTCGAAGTTTTAGCCTTTGATATGCCACCTGGTTTGGGTTCCCATGTGCACGCCGATCGCAGGCTAGACGCGAAATTAGCCGGTGCGATGATGAGTATTCAGGCAATTAAGGGCGTTGAATTAGGAGATGGTTTTCTTTCAGCAACAAGACGCGGATCTGTCGCACACGATGAGATTGAACATGGCCCTGATGGTCACATTCGTCGACGAACAGATAGAGCAGGTGGCACTGAGGGTGGAATGTCCAATGGTGAAATCTTGCGAGTACGCGTAGCGATGAAACCAATTAGTACTATTCCTAAGGCTTTGGACACGATTGACGTTGCTACCGGCCAGCCTGCCAAAGCCATTAACCAACGCTCTGATGTATGTGCTGTTCCTGCCGCGGGCGTTGTTGCAGAAGCAATGGCTGCGCTTGTTTTGGCTGAAGCTGTCCTTGAAAAATTTGGGGGCGATAGCGTTTCTGAGACAAAACGTAATTTCACTGCGTACATGCAGAATTTGCGTTTTTCATAAGATGCCCGCATCAATTGTTTTAATCGGCCCACCAGGTGCAGGGAAAACAAGCGTTGGGAAAGCGCTAGCTAAAGCCACTACATCGCAATTTATTGATACTGATGCCTTAATCGAAAAGGATCAGGGCAAGAGTATTTCTGAGATTTTTGTTGATCAAGGCGAAGTTTTCTTTCGTGAAGTTGAAGAGCGAGTGTGCCTAGATACGTTGGCCAATGTTAATGGCATCATCTCCTTAGGCGGTGGCGCTCCTTTGTCTCCAAAAGTGCAGAATATTTTGAAGGAATCTGGATTGCATGTGATTTTTTTAGATGTTTCACTTGCGGTTGCGGCTCCGAGAATTGGTTTCAACCGGGATAGGCCACTGCTACTTAACAATCCTCGGCAACAGTGGCAGTTGCTCATGGATAAACGTCGTCCGATTTACGAAGATGTTGCCACAGATATTGTGGAAGTTGGCCAACTTTCGGTTTCGGCACTCTGCGAAGCGATTCTTGCGAAAGTGAGCGTCTAATGATCTCGATAGATGTGAGGGCTGAGAGATCTTATGTTGTGAAAGTTGGATGTGATTGGCTCTCTGAAATTGCACCGCATCTGGACGTACGTTCACATATTGGCGTCATCGTTTCATCTACTTTGGCTCAGCAGGTGCGAAAACAAGTACCTAGCGATTCCCGCATAACAATTATGGAAGTTCCTGATGGAGAAGAAGGCAAATCTTTAACAACTTTGGAATCTTTATGGAATTCATTGGCCCTTGCAGGATTTACACGCTCTGACTTAGTGATCGCCGTTGGTGGGGGAGCCACAACGGATATTGCAGGTTTTGCTGCGAGCACGTGGTTACGCGGTATCGATTGGATTGCGGTTCCTACAACTCTTGCCGGAATGGTAGACGCAGCTGTTGGTGGCAAAACTGGCATGAATTCACCTTCGGGCAAGAATCTGATCGGATCCTTCCATTCGCCTATTGAGGTTCTTGCGGATTTACAATGGCTCAAAACTCTTTCTGATCGAGATTTCAGTGCTGGTCTTGCTGAAGTAATCAAATGTGGTTTTATCGCCGATCCTGCGATTTTGACATGTATTTCCAATAATTCACTAGCGGAGTTGCGGGGATCAGATGAACTGACGATGGATTTGGTCTCGCGGTCTGTTCAAGTGAAATCAGATGTCGTTTCAACGGATTTCAAGGAGAATTTTGCACGTGAGGTTTTAAATTATGGTCACACGTTAGGGCACGCTGTTGAGTTAGATAGTGGTTTTGAGCTTCGCCATGGTGAAGCAGTGGCTATAGGCATGGTTTATGTTGCTGAATTGGCTGCGGCAAGAGGTTTGATTACACAGGAAGTAGTTATCCAACATAGAGAGATTTTGCAATCGTGCAATCTGCCTATTGCATATAAGAAATCAGCTTGGCCGCGATTATTGAAGATCATGGCTCTTGATAAAAAAGCACGCGGGAGTTCACTACGTTTTGTTGTTTTAACCGGAGTCGGTCGCACAACTCGGCTAGAAGACGTTAATGAGCCCGAGTTGCTAGAGGTATATGAGAGAATCTGCGTATGAAAATTCTTGTTATCAACGGCCCCAATTTGGCTCGTTTAGATATCCGCGATTCAACAATCTACGGTGACCTTACCTACCCAGATTTAGTCTCCTTTATTCAAAAAGGTGCTTCGGCCGAAGGTTTTGATGTAGATGTGCGCCAAAGTAATGAAGAGGCTGAAATCATTGGTTGGCTACATGAAGCTGCCGATTCACAAACGCCTGTCATCTTGAATCCTGCTGCTTTCACGCATTATTCCTATGCGATTCGAGACGCTGCTGAGTTGCTTAAAGCTCCACTCATTGAAGTGCATCTTTCGAATCCGATGGCACGAGAAGAATTTCGACATACCTCAGTTATTTCTGGAGTTGCTAAAGGAACCATCGCAGGATTCGGACCTGATTCTTACCTATTAGCCCTGCGTGCTATGCGGACTTTGCTGGGAAAATAGTTCCCCGACTACAGGTATCCTTGCTCCAGGCAAGACATCACCGAAATGTTCTACAACAGGATTGGAACGATTGTGGCAACAACTAATGACTTGAAAAATGGCATGACTCTAGATATTGAAAATCAACTATGGAATGTTGTTGAATTTCAACACGTCAAGCCAGGTAAGGGCCCAGCTTTCGTTCGAACCAAGCTCAAATCAGTGATGTCGGGCAAAGTTATCGATAGAACATTTAACGCTGGTATAAAGATTGATATTGCAATTTTGGAAAAACGCGAAATGCAGTATCTCTATCGTGACGGTGATGATTTTGTATTTATGGATCTCAAAACTTATGATCAAACTTCTATTTCTGCAGCCATTGTTGGGGATGCCGTCAATTACATGCTCGAAAATATGGATGCAATCGTCGCTGTGCATGAAGGTAATCCGCTATATATCGAATTAGCTGCATCTGTTCCGCTCACTATTACCTATACAGAACCCGGCTTACAGGGAGATCGCTCCTCCGGTGGCACGAAGCCGGCAACTTTGGAGACTGGAATAGAGATACAAGTGCCACTTTTCATCAAGCAAGATGAGAAAGTATTGGTCGATACTCGAGATGGTTCCTATCTCGGTCGCGCTAACTAGTGTCTGCTAGAACAAAAGCTCGTAAAGCCGCGCTAGATATCCTTTTCGAATCAGATATTCGTGGCACATCTAGCATCGAACTTTTGGCGCAACGTTTGGCGCAAGAAATCGATCAAGAAAATCGTCCAGTCCGAGAGTTCACCCAAGAGCTAGTAGTTGGCGTCGATGCTCATCGCAGGAAGATAGATGAACTGATTGCAACGTACGCCCAAGGTTGGGATATGGACCGCCTGCCTGCGGTTGATAGAAATGTATTGCGTTTGGCCATTTTTGAAATCTTATGGTCTCCGGAAGTGCCAGATGCGGTTGTTATTGACGAAGCGCTTACTTTGGTCAAACAGCTTTCCACCGATGAATCCGGCGGTTATGTGCATGGGGTGTTGGGCAGAGTGAGTGCGATCAAATCAGATTTGAGCCTGTAAGTAGGTATTTATGATTAATAAGATAGGTTTTAACGCTTTCGCAATCTGATCTGGCCAGCAGTGCAAGAATTGAAAGATCACTCGCACGAATGCTTAGGACTTCACCGTTCCAGTCAGATCTTTGAGTGATGATCCAGGAAGTGAAATCGATATACATCCGATCACTGCTCGGTGCAGATTTGAGTGCACGCAAATCCAGTATGAGTTTTGCTGCGCTTTGGCGGGTGTTAGGACTGGCGTTTTCACTTGTATCTTCAAAGAGAGTGGAAAAAGGGACATCGAAGAAGGTTGTTAGTTCGATTGCTCGCTTAATACTCAGTGCGCGATCACAGCGCTCGTATGATCCCAAGACCACCGCTTTGATTGCGCCCTTGGAAGCCAATTCGACATCTCCCAAGCTCCAGCCTTTTGCACGTCGAATTCGTCGTAATCGGGCGGCAATTTCTTCTGTGGTGGGTTGCTGAAAGAGAGTGTGAGGTTCCATGGAGGAAGGTTACGAGGCTTGGGATTAGTCCAAAAAAGTTTCCCACAGTGTGATGGTTATAGATATTGCAAGTGCCGGTGATATGCTCTCCCAGATTTCCTTTAAAGACCCGTCCTGCGAGGCGGGGAAGGAGGCTTTATGAGTATTGCTATGCCGGCGGTGGACATTTCCCGGGCTATTACACGCATTTCACATGAGATTCTCGAACGCAATGGCGGATCGGACTCGATTACTTTATTGGGTATTCCTACACGTGGCGCGCATCTTGCTAAACGCATTGCTTCTCAGATTGCGCAGATTGAAGGCCGAGAAGTACCCGTTGGAACTTTAGATATCACCTTGCATCGGGATGATTTACGAATGCGCCCTCCACGTGGACTAGCTCCAACGTTGATCCCTACTCAAGGGATTGAAGGTAGAGATGTCATTCTTATTGACGATGTTTTTTATTCAGGACGGACGATCAGAGCCGCCCTTGACGCACTCGGTGAAATAGGACGCCCACGCACGGTGCAATTGGCTGTACTCGTCGATCGTGGTCATCGAGAACTTCCAATACGCGCTGATTTCGTTGGAAAGAACTTACCCACTTCTCGTCTCCAATCGGTGAAGGTGCATTTATCCGAACTAGATGGCATAGATGAAGTGTTGCTTGAAGAGGAGGCGGTGATTTCACAGTGAAGCACTTACTTTCGATTGAAGATTTGTCTTACGAGGAAGCACTTTCGATTCTGGATACTGCACACGAGATGGCCAGGGTCTCTGACGGCCCAGTTAAGAAACTTCCTACACTTCGCGGTCGCACGATAGTGAATCTCTTCCTTGAAGATTCAACTCGTACTCGAATTTCGTTTGAAGCGGCTGCAAAACGTTTATCGGCAGATGTCATCAATTTCGCAGCTAAGGGTTCAAGTGTCAGTAAGGGTGAGTCGTTGAAAGATACCGCTCAAACTTTACAAGCAATGGGTACCGATGCGGTCATTATTCGCCACAGCGCATCAGGTTCTGCACATTGGTTAGCACACTCTCCGTGGATGAATGGAAGTGTGATTAATGCCGGAGACGGAACCCACGAACATCCGACACAAGCACTTTTAGATGCCTTTACTATTCGCAAACATTTATGCGGGGGAGCAGGCGACCTTGGTGGTATGAATGTAGGAATTGTGGGCGATGTGTTGCATTCTCGAGTAGCTCGTTCGAATGTTTTGTTACTCTCAAAGCTCGGGGCAAACGTTGTTTTGATTGCACCACCAACATTGTTACCTGTTGGTGTGGAAAGCTGGCCGGCAACCGTTTCTTATGATTTCAATCGAGAAATACCTAAGCTGGATGCACTCATGATGTTACGAGTGCAGCAAGAAAGAATGAATGATTATTTCTTCCCTACCTCACGTGAGTATGCACAATATTTTGGACTCAATCGTGATCGCCTCACCTTACTTAAACAAAACTCAATCATTATGCATCCTGGTCCGATGAATCGCGGCTTAGAGATAACAGCAGAATGTGCTGATAGCGCACGTTCTGTGATTGTTGAGCAAGTGAAAAATGGCGTAAGCGTAAGGATGGCAGTCTTGTATTTATTGCTTGCGGGAAGCTCCGAAATTGCATCTACTGTGAATGCAGAGGTAAACGCATGAGTGCCTATCTTATTTCTGGTGGAACTTTGGCCGACAATACGCAAAAGGACATTCTTATAGTTGATGAAGTAATATCTGAGATTGCAACCAAGGTGGTATCCGCCAGCGCTGCGTCTGCAGTGGTTATTGATGCGCGCGACTGCATAGTTTTACCGGGTCTGGTAGATCTTCACACTCATTTGCGCGAACCAGGTCGTGAGGATTCAGAAACTGTTGCATCAGGGTCACGTGCCGCGGCACGTGGTGGATTCACTGCTGTCTCAGCCATGGCCAACACATTTCCTGTTGCCGATACTGCTGGGGTTGTCGAACAAGTTTATCGATTAGGGCAAGCAACAGGACTTTGCGATGTTTTTCCTATTGGTGCAGTCACGCAAGGGTTGTTGGGCAAACAATTGGCAGAACTTGGCGCTATGGCTTCGTCAGCTGCTCGCGTTCGAGTTTTCAGCGACGATGGTAATTGCGTAAGCGACGCGATGGTGATGCGTCGAGCACTTGAATATGTGAAGCAATTTTCTGGAGTTATCGCACAGCATGCACAAGATCCAACCTTGACAGTAGATGCGCAAATGAATGAAGGTGTTATATCTTCACGCTTGGGTTTGAAAGGATGGCCAGCCGTTGCTGAGGAAGCAATTATCGCACGCGACATACTTTTGGCCGATCATGTGCAGTCCAGGCTTCACATTTGCCATTTAACAACGGCGGGAGGAGTCGAGATAGTTCGCTGGGCAAAGGCGCGGGGAATTAATGTCACAGCCGAGGTGACACCCCATCATCTTTTACTTACTGATGATCTTGCCACCAGTTATGACCCTGTATTTAAAGTTAATCCTCCGCTTCGAACTTTGAAAGATGTTATGGCCTTACGAGAAGGCTTAGCAGATGGAACTATCGATATTGTGGCAACAGATCATGCCCCTCATCCGACTGAATCGAAAGAATGTGAATGGCAGTCAGCAGCGTTCGGAATGATTGGTTTAGAGAGTGCATTATCGGTTGTTCAACAAACCATGGTCGATAGTTCATTAATGACATGGGAGCAAGTTGTTGACCGTATGTCAGTGGCGCCGGCCCGCATTGGTGGTTATTCAAATCAAGGTCAGGGAATTCGCGTAGGAGCAGCGGCAAATATCACCATTGTGAATAGTAAAAAGAAATGGCGAGTCGATAAGGATTTAGTCGCATCTCGAAGCCGCAATACTCCATTCCATGGAATGGAATTGCCAGGAGTTGTTATCTGCACGATGTTACGCGGCAAAATCACTTTTGATGGACAGATGAGAGCCGTCAATGGGTAAAGCATTCTTAGTATTGGATGATGGTCGAATTTTTGAAGGTAGAACATGGGGTGCAATCGGTATCAGTTTCGGTGAGGCTGTTTTTTCAACTGGCATGTCCGGATACCAAGAAACGCTAACTGATCCCTCGTATCACAAACAAATAGTTGCAATGACTGCGCCACACATTGGAAATACGGGTTGGAATAGTTCAGATAACGAGTCTGAAAAGATTTGGGTTTCGGGATTTGTTGTACGTAACCCTTCGCCGGTTCCTTCGAATTGGCGCAGTGAAGTTGATTTAGAAGCAGAGTTGATCAGGCAGGGAATAGTTTCTATTCAAGGTGTGGACACCCGAGCGCTCACCCGACATTTACGCAAAAGAGGAGCTATGCGAGTTGGGATTTTCTCGGATCAAACAATGAACCGTGAAGAGATGGTTATTGAGGTAAGAAAAAGTTCGCCAATGGCTGGTTCATTCCTGGTTGCCGACGTATCCACGAAGAAGCCTTACATAGTTAAAGCTAGGGGCGAGAAGAAATATGTCGTGGCTGCTCTAGATTTAGGTATTAAATCAGCAACACCAAGGGCGCTATCTGAGCGTGGAGTAGAAGTTCATGTTTTACCGTTTAATACAACGGCTGAAGAAATTTTGGCTCTTAATCCTGATGGTTTCTTCATATCTAATGGTCCTGGTGATCCAGCGACAATGGTTGAAAGTATCGAAACAGTTCGCGCACTTCTTGATGCCAGAATTCCAATATTTGGAATCTGCTTTGGCCATCAGATATTGGGAAGAGCACTGGGTTTTGAAACGTATAAATTGCAGTTCGGACATAGAGGTATCAACCAGCCAGTGATGGATTTGACCACACGAAAAGTGGAAATCACCGCTCATAACCACGGGTTTGCTTTGCAAGCTCCAACAGAGGGTCCATTCACAACTGTCTACGGAGCAGGTGAAGTGACGCACGTATGTCTCAATGATGGCGTCGTTGAAGGATTGCAGTTGCTGGATCGACCGGCTTTTAGCGTGCAGTATCACCCAGAAGCTGCTGCAGGTCCCCATGATGCGTCGTATCTCTTCGATCGTTTTGTAGATTTGATGGCCTCAGAGAGGGCGAGTAAATAATGCCCCGCGATATGAGTATAAAGACGGTTTTAGTTATTGGTAGTGGCCCCATTGTTATTGGGCAAGCGTGTGAGTTTGATTATTCAGGTACACAAGCATGCAGAGTATTGAAAGCAGAAGGTATTCGTGTGGTGTTGGTGAATTCCAATCCCGCCACAATCATGACAGATCCCGAGTTCGCAGATGCCACATATATCGAACCAATTACGCAAGAATTTTTGGAAAAGATTATTGCTCACGAAAGACCAGATGCAGTTTTAGCAACTCTTGGTGGTCAAACCGCTTTAAATGCTGCTATTTCTTTACATGAACATGGAACATTAGAGAAATATGGCGTCAAACTTATCGGAGCAGATGTTGCAGCAATTAACCGTGGTGAGAATCGAGAGCTCTTCCGTGGAATAGTGGAGAAGGTTGGAGGTGAATCTTCTAAATCATTCATCTGTCATTCCATGCCCGATTGTCTCGATGCAGTAAAGGTTTTGAACTATCCAGTAGTTGTTCGGCCATCTTTCACAATGGGGGGATTAGGTTCAGGAATTGCTTTCGATGAAAGAGAACTTCTCCAGATAGCCGGTGCAGGACTACGCCACAGTCCCACTTCCGAGATTCTCTTAGAAGAGTCCATTATTGGTTGGAAAGAATTTGAACTTGAAGTAATGCGTGATCGCAAAGATAACGTCGTTATTGTTTGTACAATTGAAAATTTAGATCCCATGGGAGTGCATACCGGTGATTCAATTACGGTAGCACCCGCTATGACCCTCACGGATGTTGAATTCCAAAATCTGCGTGATTTATCTTTGAAAATCATTCGCGAGGTAGGAGTAGACACTGGCGGTTGCAATATACAGTTTGCGATTCATCCAGAAACAGGTCGCATCATTGTCATTGAGATGAACCCTAGGGTTTCGCGATCGAGTGCCTTGGCGTCTAAAGCCACTGGTTTTCCTATAGCGAAAATTGCAACGAAATTGGCTATTGGTTATACCTTGGATGAAATTGAAAACGACATAACAAAAGTCACACCGGCTTCGTTTGAACCAACTTTAGACTACGTGGTTGTAAAGGTGCCGCGTTTTGCTTTTGAGAAATTTCCTGACGCAGATGCGCGCTTGACGACCACCATGAAGAGCGTTGGCGAAGCCATGGCAATCGGACGCTCTTTCCCAGAAGCCCTCCAAAAGGCTTTGCGTTCGCTTGAACGCAAAGAGGCCCCCTTCACTTTTCCCGCAGAGATTGCTGTCGAAACCAAGAATTCTCTACTTAAGACAATCAAGATTCCTACAGAATATCGCTTGAAGGATGTTCAACAGGCGCTTTGGCATGGCGCGACAATTGCTGAGGTTTTTGAGCAGACGAAGATCGATCGTTGGTACCTCAATCAAATTTCGGCTATTAATGATCAAGCAAAAATTGTTGCGACAGCCGGAGAGCTTACAGATGCGTTGTTGAAAGATTCTAAGCAGATGGGTTTTTCAGATATTCAATTAGCTGCTATCCGTGGTATTAGTCAAGAAGAATTGAGGAAGCTAAGACATGCAGCGGGGATACGACCTGTATTTAAGACCGTAGATACATGCGCCGCGGAATTTGAAGCCTTCACGCCTTATCACTACTCCAGTTATGAAGAAGAGAGTGAGG
>CAEZZZ010000001.1_pt1 | contig 94697 bp, 94 predicted proteins | sample 7267111 | NCBI WGS metagenome assembly CAEZZZ01 (sample SAMEA6813971, study PRJEB35770) | uncultured Actinomycetes bacterium | biome: Freshwater; feature: Freshwater reservoir; material: water | place: Czech Republic | collected 2016-08-15 | depth 30m m | reverse complement strand
GAGATAACCCATAAATAATGAGGTGGCGCCTCTTCTACAACGCTTTTGTCACCATTTCATCGTTCCTTTCCTGTACACCCTCTGCTAACTTTCCATTTACGTGGGTCGCCTCCGACCCAGCTATCGCCAGCCTTTGAGGTATGGCGCTATCTCGTTCAAGGAAAGAGTGAATGTAGTGAAATTTCATCCATCTCTGAGCAAGCCAGGGTTCCTGACCCTTGTTGCGGGTTTGGCAGTAGGAGCGCTCGCGCTTTCATCACTGCCAGCTAACGCAGCAAGTGATCCAGGTGTTACCGACACAGAAATTGTTCTGGGAATGCAGTTGCCACAAAGTGGTCCAGCTAGCCCAGGTTATAACAAAGTGGATGACGCAATGCGCGCCTACTTTGATTACGTCAACTCCAAAGGTGGAGTCAATGGTCGCATGATTCGTCTTGAAGTTGAAGATGATGCTTACAAAGCCGGGCTTACCGTTTCAACCGCTTCTAAATTAATCAACCAAAAAAAGGTATTTGCCTTTGTTGGAAGCATCGGAACTCAGACACATATCTCAGTTATCAAAGATATTAATCGTCGTGGAATTCCTGACATTTTCGTGAACAGCGGATACAGCGGGTTCTACACAGACCCAAAGAAGTATCCAAATACATTCGGTGGCCTCGGAACATATGTTGTCGAAGCAAAAATTCTTGGAAAGTACCTCAAGGAAACGTACGGCGACAAGAAAATCGGAATTCTCTACCAAACCGATGACTTCGGCCGAAATGCTGTTGCAGGATTTGCAACAGCAGGTCTGAAATTCACGCCTAAAGAAACTGCTGCGACATTCATTGCAGGAACACAGGGCTCTCTTGGTCTTGTTAGCCAAATGTCACAACTGAAAGCTGCAGGCGTTGAAGTTGTCATTATTGCCGCGGTCTCCTCGGCAAGTGCCGTCGCGATCAGTACAGCTGCGAAAATTGGTTATGCCCCTAAGAAGTGGGCAATTATTAGCGTAGGGGCCGATGCAACAACAATCCAAGGTCTTCTTTATGCTGGTGGAGTCCCATTCGCAACGAGCGCTGCAATGTTGACTGGTGTTATTTCAGCATCTCATGCTCCAGCTGCTGGAGATTCTTCCGATGAATTTGTCACTGCATTCAAAAAAATCAATGATGATTTCAACAAGGGCCCTTCAAAGGCTTGGGATAACAACGTTTTGCAAGGTATGAACGCTGCTTATCTCACTACAGAGGCTTTATTTGGAGTGGGAAAGAACCTCACTCGCAAAGCTTTGGTTTCTTACCTAGAAACAAAGGGATCATCGTTGAGTAGCGCAGCACTTGTGCCACTTGGATATTCCAAGGCAACACATGAGGCTTACACAGGATTCTGGGTTGGCGCATACGACGCATCTACTGTCTTGAAGCCAGTAGGTACGGATCGCGTCGTTTACACCACAGATTCAGGATCAGGTCCAGTAACAGTTTCTACATACAAGCGTCCAGCAATGCCTGTGGATGCACTACCGAAGGGTGCCTAACGTGAAGTCTTTATCAATGCGTAAGGTCGTAGCGATGGTTGGCGCAACAGCGCTCATTGTCAGCGGAACGATTTTGGCGATTCCAAGTGCAAGCGCTGCGCCAGTATGCGGAACCAAAGCAGGTATTGAAACTTGCGGTGGAGTCCTCAGTAATGGTGCAGCCTATGCAATTAAAATCCCTTCGAACTTCAAAGGAACAGTCTTTTACTGGAACCACGGATTCCGTCCCTCATATCCATATCCTGGTTACACACCACCGAAGGGTGTTGAAGAAATAACCCTCGGCAATCAAATTACAAAGAGTGACTCCACAAATGAGATGCTCAATCTGGGTTACGGTGTTGCTGCCTACGATCGATCCACTGGCGGTCTTCATGGTTGGAACACAGCCGAAGGTGTTGCAATGCTTAAAGAACTCGTTGATACAACTAAAGCGAAATATCCAAATGCCACTAAGTCAGTTATCTGGGGCTCTTCAGGTGGTGCGCCAGTTGTCAATATGTTCGCCGAGAAGTATCCAGAGTTAACGAATGCAGTTGGTTTAGCAACACCTGTTGCAACCAATATTGGTCGTCAATTGCAATCTGGTTGCGACCTCTTTTTCATCATGAGCGTTTTCTTTGATCCAACAATTAAAGGATGCGATGCACTTGGTGGCAAAGGCGTAGCTGGACACATGGCTGCTTTGGGCGAACTTGCCAAAGTTGGCGCGCTCTTAACTGCTTGGTCAAAGAACTTAGGTGCGCCAGGACTTGAATACCCTGCAGCGCTCAAGGGAGGCGGAATTCCACAACGTTCTGCTCTGTTGTTGATGGGTCTTCTTGCTGGCATGCCAACCAAGAGTCAACATATGGATGGAATCACAACTTCAGCTTTGGTTCCAGAACAGAGTATTAACGCAACAGTAGCAATTCTAGAAAACACTCTTGATGCTGCAGCCACCGGAATTCTTGCCGGTCAAGCCGTATCAGAAGTTGTCGGTGGAAAGTTCTACGACAATACAAAAACTGACTACACCTCTTTGCTTGATGAAGCAGATTCAGGTCGCTACAACTTAGGACTATCTGGTGATGAAGCAATTGGTGCAATGTTGTTGATGCTCAAGATGGCACCACGCATTACCGGTGAAGCTACAGCAATGGCTGGCATAAAAGCTCTTGATAAAGTCAACTACACATCCACCAAACCAACAATTTTGCTTCATAACGAAGCGGATCGCTTGGTATGGCCAGGACAATCTGTTGCCTATGTAGATGCAAAGCGTGCAGTATTTGATGCTAACCAAAGCAAGTACGAAGATGCTTTGGCAAGTGCCAAAACTGGAGCTCAAATTCTTGCAGCTAAGAAGTTGAAGCCAAAATGGAACACATTGGCACTTTATGCAATGACACCTGAGACATATACCAAGTACACAGATGCTGGTCTCCCAGTTCTTACAGGACTTGGAGCCAATTCTGGAGTAGGCCACCAAGCCTTCTCCGCTGCGCAAACAATGGCTTTCGCCAAATTGCTCTACTACGCAGCAAACTCTGGCAATATTCCAAGTGATGCATTAATCGCTAAGAACATTGCCGAAGGTGTGGGCTTAAACCCAGATTTGGATTTCCGTCCAACTGAGTTGAAGTACTAACCACAAGCGCAACCTTAATTGGGGCTCGCACCTTCGGGTGTGGGCCCCAATTACTTTGCCTGTAATCTCACCACTGTGAAAATCACAACTCCAGATGCGATGTTCCAACTTGGCGCCACCATCGGGGCCAAACTCGTTGCGGGAGATCTTCTTTTAATTAATGGGCCACTTGGCGCCGGAAAAACCTTACTCACACAAGGCATTGGTTCAGCACTTGGAATTGCAGGTATTACTTCGCCTACTTTTGTCATTTCAAGAGTTCATGAAGGCGAAATCCCATTGATTCATGTTGATGCATATCGCCTGTTAGATTCATCAAATTCTAATTACTTACTAGATGATCTAGATCTGGACACACAACGCGAAAGTGCAGTAACAGTTATTGAATGGGGAGGAAGTGAATCCTCGAGACTTTCTGATGAAAGGCTTGAAATCACTCTTGAGATAAGTGGAGATGAACGCGTTGTCAGCGCAACCGGAATTGGTACTCGATGGAAGGGATTTACCTTATGAGTATTTCCTTAGCAATCGATACGGCAACTTCTCGCACTGGCGTTGCAATTATTAATGGCCAAGAAATCATCTGGCAAGGAAGCCATGATGGCGCAACGGCCCATGGCGGAGCGCTATCCACTTTAGTGAGCCAAGCACTCAGTGATCATCCAAAGATTGATCAAGTGATTGTTGGTATGGGTCCTGGTCCATTTACAGGATTGCGCGTGGGTATTTCATTTGCACGGTCCTTTGCACTTGCCAGACAAATTAGCATTATTGGAATTTGCTCATTAGATGCTATTGCTCCACTTGTTATCCAAGGCAATACTCTGATTAAAGATGGAGAAGATTTTATAGTTGCTACTGATGCACGACGAAAAGAAATGTATTGGGCGAAGTATTCGAAAGGGATTCGAGTGGGTGAGCCAGGAGTAAATTTACCTTCTGAGATTGTCAGCCTGGGACTTCCGATTTTTGGTGAAGGTGCAATTAAGTACGGTTTATCAAAGAATACAGATACACAATACCCAGACTTGCTATCCCTTGTTGCACTCTCGCGCAATCCACGTGCGCATGTAAGTGAACCAATGTATTTGCGACGCCCCGATGCTCAACCCACAAGTGAGCGCACCTCATGATTACTTATCGCCAGATGCAGGCAATTGATCTGCCAGTTGTCACAAGTATGGAAAAAGCTATTTATCCCAAAGATGCATGGTCGAATGCGCAATTTAAAGAAGAGTTAGCTGGAGTTCCAAAAAATCGCTCTTACATAGTCGCGCTCCATAATGAGAGTGAAATCGTGGGTTATGCCGGCGTATTTTCACCAGCCCACGGAATAGATGCCGATATTCACACGTTGACAGTGGCAGAAGCGCATCGGCGTCAAGGAATTGGTCGCGCGATGTTAGAGCAATTAATCACCTGGGCTAAGGATCGAGGAGCCCCGGCAATATTTCTTGAAGTGCGCGAAGGTAACGACGAAGCCTCACCGTTGTATGTATCTGCAGGATTTGAAGCCATATCCCGCCGCGATGATTATTACGCCTCTGGAGTGCATGCAGTTGTGATGAAAAAGGAATTGCAATGAGCAACGAACCTTTAGTTCTTGGGATTGAAACCTCCTGTGATGAAACGGCAGTGGGCATTGTTCGTGGGCGCACACTACTTGCTAATGTCATTTCATCGAGCGTTGAAGAGCATGCTCGATTTGGGGGAGTAGTACCTGAAATTGCATCACGTGCACACCTTGAGGCGATGGAAGCGATTTTGCATCAAGCGTTAAACGAGGCAAAAATTTCGCTCACAGATATTGATGCAGTTGCTGTCACGGCCGGACCAGGCTTAGTTGGCGCACTCCTCGTAGGAGTTGCATCGGCAAGTGGATTAGCTCTGGGACTTGGTAAACCTATCTATGGCGTTAATCATCTTGCCGCGCACGTCTCGGTAGATTTATTGGCGCACACGCAAGAGGTCAAACCAACAATTGCACTTCTTGTGAGTGGCGGACACTCATCCCTTTTGCAAGTTGATGACATCACTTCATCCGTCACAAAATTAGGCGAAAGCATGGACGATGCAGCAGGCGAGGCGTTCGATAAAATTGCACGAGTGATGGGACTTGGATTCCCTGGTGGCCCTGCAATTGATCGGGATGCTCGAAGTGGAAATAAAACTGCAATTGATTTTCCTCGGGGATTAACGCAGAGCAGTGATTGGGAAACGCGTCCTTTTGATTTTTCATTCTCTGGTTTAAAGACAGCGGTCGCTCGATACTTAGAAGCAACACCAAACTATGCACGGGCCGATGTCTCGGCCTCTTTCCAAGAAGCAATTGTTGATGTCTTAATGCAGAAAGCGATTAGAGCTTGCGCATCTACCGGGATCGATTCGCTAGTCATTGCCGGAGGGGTTGCGGCAAATTCCAGGTTGCGCACCCTTGCCCAAGAACGCTGTGATAAGGCGAAGATCTCGTTACGGATCCCAGAGCCAGCCTTGTGTACCGATAATGGAGCGATGGTTGCTTGCTTGGGCTCACTCATGGTCAGCGCTGGGCGAGCGCCTAGCCCGGTCGGTATTGAGGCGCAATCAAGCATGAGCGTGACGACCGTGAGCGTGGCTTAGTTTCAAATTGACCATAGCCAGCCCTCCTCCTAGGCTTGGCGTTAGCACTCAAGGCCCGAGTCTGCTAATTCTTTATTAGCGCCGACCCTGAGGAAGACCCAAGCGTTCGTTAACTAAGAAGGAGTCAACACATGGCCGTAGCCATTAAGCCACTAGAAGATCGCATCGTTGTTAAAGCAAACGAGGCTGAAACAACAACTGCATCTGGTCTTGTAATCCCAGATACTGCAAAAGAAAAGCCACAAGAAGGCACTGTCATCGCAGTAGGCCCAGGTCGCTTTGATGATGGAGTGCGTGTTCCTATGGATGTCAAAGTTGGCGATGTTGTTCTTTACAGCAAGTACGGCGGAACTGAAGTGAAGTACAACAATGAGGAATACCTCGTTCTATCCGCTCGCGACATTCTCGCCGTGATTGAGAAGAAGTAAATGGGAAAAATTCTTGAGTTCGATGAGCACGCTCGTCGTGCCATGGAGCGTGGCGTAAATATTTTAGCTGACACGGTAAAGGTAACCCTTGGTCCTAAGGGTCGAAACGTTGTCATCTCAAAATCATTTGGCGCACCAACAATTACAAACGATGGCGTGACCATCGCACGTGAAATTGAACTATCTGATCCTGTTGAAAACATGGGCGCTCAGTTAGTTAAAGAGGTAGCAACAAAGACCAACGATGTAGCAGGAGATGGCACAACAACTGCAACTGTCTTGGCACAAGCAATGGTTAAAGAAGGACTTCGTAACCTTGCTGCTGGCGCACAACCAATGGATATCAAGATTGGTATCGAGGCAGCTGTTGTGGCAATTACTGAACGTCTTCGCAAAAATGCAACTGTCGTTAAAGATAAGTCGCAAATTGCTGATGTTGCAACAATCTCTGCACAAGACCGTGCCATTGGCGATCTCATCGCTGAGGCAATGGACAAAGTTGGCAAAGATGGCGTCATTACTGTAGAAGAGTCATCAACTACAGGCTTAGAGCTTGAATTTACAGAGGGTATGCAGTTCGACAAGGGTTACATCTCTCCATACTTTGTAACAGACCAAGATCGCATGGAGACTGTTCTTGAAGATGCTTACGTGCTGATTTCAGGTAACAAGATCTCGGCTCTTAGCGAACTACTTCCTATCCTTGAAAAAATTGCTCAAGCTAGCAAGCCTTTATTGATTATTGCCGAAGATGTTGAGGGCGAAGCGCTTTCTACGTTGGTAGTAAACAAGATGCGTGGAGTGTTTACCTCTGCCGCAGTAAAGGCTCCAGGCTTTGGAGATCGTCGCAAAGCGATGTTGCAAGACATTGCTGTACTCACAGGCGGTCAAGTGATTTCTTCTGAAATCGGAATGAAGTTAGATCAAGTTGGCCTTGATGTTCTTGGCCGTGCTCGTCGTATTGTGATCACAAAGGACACAACAACGATCGTGGATGGCGCAGGAGATAAGGCAGCAGTTGCTGGTCGCGTTACTGAAATCCGCAACGAACTTGAAAACACTGATTCTGAATGGGATCGCAACAAGCTTCAAGAGCGTGTGGCAAAACTTGCAGGTGGCGTGTGCGTCATCAAAGTGGGAGCACACACTGAAGTTGAATTGAAAGAAAAGAAGCACCGTCTGGAAGATGCAATCTCTGCTACACGTGCCGCTGTTGAAGAAGGCATCGTTGTTGGCGGAGGCGCAGCACTTGTTCACGCAGCCGACGCCCTCGATGGAGACCTTGGCTTTAGCGGAGATCAAGCAGTCGGAGTTCGTCTCGTGCGTAAGGCATGCGATGAGCCACTTCGTTGGATCGCAGAAAATGCTGGTCTTGAGGGTTATGTTGTTGTTGCAAAGGTTCGCGCGATGAAAGCCCATGAAGGCTTTAACGCAGCAACTGATGTCTATGGTGACCTGACTAAAGATGGCGTTATTGATCCGGTGAAGGTCACTCGTTCAGCACTTGCTAACGCTGCCTCGATTGCTGCAATGTTCATTACAACAGAAGCTGTTGTTTACGAGCGCCCAGCAGATCAAGAAGCTGAAGATGGTGGTAAGGGACATTCACACGGCCCTGGTGGACATAGCCACTAAGTGTTAATAGGTATTAATGAGAAAGAGCCTCACTCGTCCGAGTGGGGCTCTTTTTATTGAATAACTCTTATCGTGAAACTAGTAGCCAAAATTCCGAGGAGTGGCTAGGAGGCTTCAGAAATACTTGCTGAGATCTTTCTATTCAAAATCATGGCTCTATCGTCTTCACTCAGGCCACCCCATATTCCGTAGGGCTCTTGAATACTTAGCGCTTGATCGCGACATTGTTGAATAACTGGACATGTTGCGCAGACAGCCTTGGCGGCGTTCTCACGATTGCGACGACGAGGTCCGCGCTCGCCTTCAGGATGGAAAAACATCTCGCTAGGAAGGTCCTGGCAGGCACCTTCAAATTGCCATTCCCATAGCTCAGCAAGAGGCTTGGGAAGTCTTGATATCTCAGCCATGCCAACTCCTTTTCCTTGTGGCTCAACCATACAACCGCGCCGTAAGTTGTTCAAGCCTAGGCGCGCCATATCTTCTTCATTTAAGCGTTTCGAGTGGTGAGTTTGGACATAGAAGGCAAAGATTGCGCTGTGGATGAGTTCCTAACCGTTGCTTCAGTTGCCCGCCGTATTGGCGTTGCACCGGCCACCCTGCGTACGTGGGACCTTCGTTATGGCTTGGGGCCCTCCCATCATGAACCAGGAACTCATCGCCGTTATTCCCATAAAGATGTAGCCCGACTGACGTTAATGCGAAACCTAATTTGTTCAGGCGTCAGTGCAAGCGAAGCTGCGCACAGTGCGCTTTCCTCAAAAGTATCCAGCGCCGGATCCAAAATTACCTCGACTAAACCACTAGCCCCCATTGATGATGAAGTTATTTCAGCTCTCTACCGTTCGGCAAGAACACTTGACTCTGCATATCTTGAAATGTTCTTAAGTAAATCAATCAAGGAGCTGGGAGTTGTCGATGCATGGCAAAGCGTCATCACTCCGTTATTGCATAAAGTGGGTCAAAGGTGGGTCGACAAAGGTGACGGAATTGAAGTGGAGCACCTTTTAAGCGAAATACTTAAGAAAGTATTACTCACTCCAACAATTGCAAAACCAGTTAACTCTCGTCCCGTGTTACTTGCATGTGTTGGTGAAGAACTTCATTCGCTAGCCATCCATGCCTTGGCTGCAGCACTTGCAGAGAGAAAGATTGAAAGTTATTTTCTTGGACCTCGTACGCCATTGGACGCTCTCTGCCAAGTCGTTAAACGTTCAGCTCCTCCTGCAATTTTTCTGTGGGCACAGTTGCCTGAAAATGGAGAGGTTAAGTATTTTCAGTCCATGCCTAAAGTGCGTCCTGCCCCTCGCATCGTTTTAGGGGGCCCTGGCTGGAATCGAGTGGAATGTGGCTCTGTAGCCTTCGCCGATGACTTGGGCTCTGCATGCGAGGAGATTTCACGGGCAGTTGGGGTGTAATTGCACCGATAGACTTCACGCCTTGCACCGTTGATTCATTTCAGATGTGGATCAAGACAGAGTGCTCATCAAGGCGGCGGGAGGCCACATGAGCGATAACGACAAAGTCGTCATGCTGGGACTCACCTATGACGATGTCTTGTTATTACCAGACGCCTCCGCAGTTGTCCCAAGTGAAGTTGATACCGCTACTCGTCTTACCCGAAATATCTCATTGGCGATTCCATTAGTTTCATCTGCGATGGATACCGTCACTGAATCTGCGATGGCTATTGCAATGGCAAAAGTAGGTGGCATTGGAATTATTCATAGAAACTTGCCAATCGAAGAACAAGTAACGCATGTAAAATTAGTGAAGAACGTTGGCATTGCAGGCGCTGCAGTTGGAGTTGGCGATGATGGGTTTGCTCGTGCAAAAGCGCTGATCGAGGCAGGAGTCGATGTTGTTGTAGTAGATACGGCACATGGTCATCACCGTGCAGTGCTCGATGCAATTTCTCGAATCAAAAAATTCTCACCAACGACAGAGATTATTGGTGGCAACGTCGCAACGCGCGCTGGTGCGCAAGCTCTTATTAATGCAGGAGCGGACGCGGTTAAAGTTGGAGTTGGTCCTGGCTCTATCTGCACAACTCGAGTTGTAGCAGGAGTAGGTGTTCCCCAAATTACTGCCATTATGGAAGCCAGCAAAGCATGTGTTAAAGCGGGCATCCCTTTAATTGCTGACGGCGGACTTCAATACTCAGGAGACATTGTTAAAGCACTTGTCGCCGGTGCAGATTGCGTCATGCTCGGCTCACTACTTGCAGGATGCGACGAGTCGCCAGGTGAATTAGTAACAATCGATGGACGTCAGTACAAGGCGTACAGAGGAATGGGATCACTAGGCGCAATGCAATCGCGTGGCGAACAGAAGTCATATTCAAAAGATCGTTATATGCAAGACGATGTTTTGTCGGAAGATAAATTGGTTCCAGAGGGAATCGAAGGCAAAGTTGCTTATCGTGGATCACTTGCCCATGTTGTACATCAACTTGTTGGCGGACTTCGCTCAGGAATGGGATATGCCGGTGCCTCAGATATCGCGTACTTACGTCGCGAAGGCCGTCTCATTCAAATTACTGCGGCAGGGCTTCAAGAGAGCCATCCGCATGATGTTTTAGATGTGGCAGATGCGCCTAATTACCGTGGAAAGGGCTTGTAATGAGCGATATTGAATTAGCACCTGGCAAACGTGTCCGCCAAGCATATTCATTTGACGATATTGCAATAGTTCCGAGTCGACGAACTCGCGATCCGGAAGATGTTTCAACATCATGGCAAATCGATGCATACAAATTTGCGATTCCTCTCATGGCTGCTCCAATGGATTCTGTGGTTTCACCAGAGACAGCAATTGCAATTGGCAAACTTGGTGGGCTGGCAGTTCTCAACCTTGAAGGTCTCTGGACTCGCTACGAAGACCCTCGGATTCAACTTGGTGAAATCGCATCTATGCCCGATACGCATGCAACACGACGCATGCAAGAGCTTTATGCCGCACCAATCCAACCGACTTTGATTAAAGAGCGCCTTAAGCAAATTCGTGAAGCCGGAGTCACAGTTGCAGGCTCACTTTCTCCTCAACGTACATTTGAATTACATAAGACCGTAATTGAAGCGGGCGTTGATATTTTCGTCATTCGTGGAACGACTGTGAGTGCTGAGCACGTGGCTACAAATAACGAAGCTCTCAACTTGAAAAAATTTATCTACGAACTCGACGTTCCTGTCATTGTCGGTGGATGTGCAACAGCAACAGGTGCTTTGCACTTGATGCGTGCAGGTGCTGCTGGTGTATTAGTTGGTTTTGGCGGTGGCTCGGCACATACAACACGCAAAGTATTAGGAATTGAAGTTCCAATGGCTTCGGCTGTTGCTGAAGTTGCATCAGCTCGTCGTGATTACCTCGATGAATCGGGCGGACGTTATGTTCACGTAATCGCCGATGGTTCAATCGGTCGAAGTGGCGATATTGCTAAAGCAGTTGCATGCGGTGCGGATGCAGTAATGATTGGATCCCCACTTGCTAAAGCAACACAAGCGCCTGGACTTGGATGGCACTGGGGAAATGAAGCCCATCATCCTGAACTTCCACGTGGCGAGAGAGTTGCAGTGGGAACAAGCGGAACTCTTGAAGAAATCTTGATGGGGCCATCGCATGCTGCAGATGGTTCCATGAACTTATTTGGAGCATTTAGGCGCGCAATGGCAACGTGCGGATACTCTGATGTCAAAGAGTTCCAACGCGTCGAGGTTCTTATCCATCGTGCCTGATAAGAAAAATGGCGTATTAGTAATCGATTTTGGGGCGCAATATGCTCAATTGATTGCACGAAGAGTTCGCGAAGCTAAAGTTTTTAGCGAAATAGTTCCATCATCAATTACCGCCACAGAGATAAAAACGAAGAATCCCGAAGCCATCATACTTTCAGGTGGCCCTTCGAGTGTTTATGCCCCTGGTGCACCGCACATGGATCCAGAAATATTTTCACTGGGTATTCCCATTTTTGGAATTTGTTATGGATTTCAAGCCATGGCAGCTGCGCTCGGTGGAGTCGTGAGTCAAACAGGAACATCCGAATTTGGCCGTACTCAAATTAACGTGAATACAACATCTAAAATTTTTTCAAAGCTTTCTAAGAATCAAAGCGTATGGATGAGTCACGGAGATTGTGTTACGCAAGCACCGCAAGGTTTCCAGGTTTCAGGATCATCAGACCAAACTCCAATTGTTGCATTTGAAAATTCCACTGGCCAACTTGCAGGCGTCCAATTTCATCCTGAAGTCTTGCACACAGAAAACGGTCAAGAAATTTTGCGCCATTGGTTGATCGATATTGCCCAGTGTTCTCCTACGTGGACTACAAGCAATATTGCGATTGCCGAGATTGAAAAAGTTAAGAAGCTCGTTGGAACAAAAAGAGTTATCTGCGGACTCTCTGGTGGAGTCGATTCAGCTGTGGCAGCAGCAATTGTTCAACGCGCAATTGGTTCACAACTCACCTGTGTTTTTATCGATCACGGGTTGCTTCGCTCGGGTGAAGCAGAGCAGGTGGAAAAAGATTTTGTGGATGCCACAGGCGTTGCACTCACAGTGGTAAATGTTCGAGATGTTTTCTTAAGCGCGCTAGCCGGTGTGACAGATCCAGAAACGAAGAGAAAGATTATCGGCAGAGAATTCATACGAGCATTTGAAAGTGCATCGCGTGATATAGCCCAAGGTGGAGATGTTGAATTTCTCGTACAGGGTACTTTGTATCCAGATGTAGTTGAATCAGGTGGCGGGAGCGGAACTGCAAATATTAAATCTCACCATAATGTTGGCGGGTTGCCAGATGACCTAGCTTTTACTCTCATTGAACCACTGCGAACACTCTTTAAAGATGAAGTGCGACAGGTGGGTTACGAACTTGGATTACCTCAAGCAATAGTTGGTCGCCAACCATTTCCGGGACCCGGCCTAGCAATTCGAATTATTGGAGAAGTTACCCAGGAGCGCTTAGACATATTGCGACAGGCAGATTTAATTGCACGAGGTGAGCTAAGTAATGCAGGCCAAGATGGCTTGATCTGGCAATGCCCTGTGGTTCTCTTGGCAGATGTTCGAAGCGTTGGTGTTCAAGGCGATGGTCGAACTTACGGCCATCCAATTGTTTTGCGCCCTGTATCCAGCGAGGATGCAATGACTGCGGACTGGTCTCGCTTGCCGTATGAACTGCTTGAAAAGATTTCGACTCGAATTACCAACGAAGTGCGTAATGTGAATCGTGTAGTTCTTGATATAACGAGTAAACCTCCCGGAACGATTGAATGGGAGTAAGTTTTTTCTTAGTAATTGGTAACATTGCCACCCGAGGAAAGGTAAATCTATGAAACGCACTGCTGTATTAACTCTGGTTGCATTGCTTACCTTCGGCTTAGTTGGTTGCTCATCGACAAAGAAAGAAATTGTCATCACCGCTCCAACACCAAGTGTCCAAGCCCCCACAACAATTGTTGCTGGTTGTAATGTAACTAAAGCAGTGCCACACGTCCCGGTTAATGTTCCGGCACCTTCAGGACTTCTTAATGAAGTAATTTCCTCGTTTACTCTCACAACTAATTGCGGAGAAATTGATTTTGATGTTTATCAAAAGAAGGCACCACAGACTGTTACTGCCATGACAGTTCTAGCGCGAGCTGGATATTTTGATGCCTCGCTTTGCCATCGCCTTACGACACAAAACATTTATGTTTTACAGTGCGGAGATCCGACCGCTAAGGGCAACGGTGGTCCTGCCTGGGCTTACAAAGATGAAAACCTTCCTGCAATTACCGATAACAACTATCCAGCAGGCACAATCGCAATGGCTAACGGTGGGCCAAACTCCAATGGCTCACAGTTTTTCCTTGTGTATGCAGACACATCGCTTGGAAATGACTACACAATTTGGGGCAAAATCACTAAGGGCCTAGACATTGTCAAAGCAATCGGTGACGCTGGAGTTCAAGGTGGCGGCGGAGACGGCGCCCCTGCTCAAACTTTCGCAATCGAGAAAGTTTCGGTCAAATAGTTTAGTTTGTATTAACTATTTTAAATGCTTCAGCAATTCTGCCTTCGGGATAGCCAGCTAGCCCGGCATTCCTTTCGCCCCAAGACTTGACCATATTTTCCAACTCTTTGTTATGTGCTGTTTGGGAAACATGGGAGTGAAGAGCCTTCATTTTCAAAGCAAATGTATCGGTGATGTCAACAAAATGATCTGGAGTTGCGTGTCCCATAACCCATAACTCTTTTACTCTCCAAGGCTTGAATCCTGCTTCCAACAAATCAGGAAATGCAAAAGGATTACGTGCATCCGGATACACGGCTTGAATTGCACTTTCACCTGCGGCTAAATGATCCGGATGGCTCGCACCAATGCGCTCCCAATTGCGTTCTGGACTTTGAATAACCATTCGATCAGGTTGGGCAATTCGAATTGCTTTAACAATATCTTTTCGCAAGCCAAGTGTTGGTTCTAGCGAGCCATCGCGATAATTTAAGAAAGTTATATCGGTGACACCAATTGCTTCTCCAGCCTTTCTTTGTTCGCGCTGACGCACAGCCGGCATTTCCTCAACAGGAATTCCGGACTCTTCTCCACCTTGATCGCCGTTTGTGCAAATGCAATATGAGACATGAATGCCCGCTTTAATCCATGTGGCAAGTGTTCCTGAAGCGCCAAAATCAGAATCATCTGGATGGGCAGTCACAACGAGAACTCTTTTGATTTCGCTATCGGCAATAGGTTCCATTGTGGACCTCGTCTTTCATCTCGCATAAGGCTAATGTCGCGTAAGCCTAATAGAATGCGCGCCATGACGAGCACTGACCCTTTGCTAGAAGGACTCAATCCTTCACAAAGTCTTGCTGTCTCTCATGCCGGTGGGCCCCTATTAGTGGTCGCAGGAGCAGGTTCAGGAAAAACACGGGTACTCACACGCCGAATTGCATATTTGATGGCTAAACGGGGAAGCGCCCCGTATGAAATATTAGCTATCACCTTCACAAATAAAGCAGCCGGCGAAATGAAGGACAGAGTCGCCGCTCTAGTCGGCCCAATTGCACGATCCATGTGGGTTTCAACATTTCACTCAGCCTGTGTTCGTATTTTGCGACAAGAAGCATCACGACTTGGCTATAGCAATTCATTTAGTATTTATGACCAAGCCGATAGTTCGCGACTTATCACAATCGTTTCGAAAGAACTGAACTTGGATCCCAAAAAGTATCCTCCCCGCCAATTTCAATCAATGATTTCCAATGCAAAAAATGAATTAATGGGGCCTTCTGATTACTTGAATTCAACAACAAATCAATTCGAACAAGTTGTGGCAGAGGTTTACGCTGTTTATCAACGTCGCTTACAACAAGCAAACGCTATGGATTTTGATGATCTCATCCTAAAAACCGTCGAAGTCCTGCAACGTTTTCCCGAAAGTAAGGCTCGCTTTAGATCGCGCTTTCGACATGTCTTGGTAGATGAATATCAAGACACTAACCACGCGCAATATCAGTTAATCCGAGAATTAGTTGGTGAACAGAGTGATTTACTACCTCCGGCCGAGCTATGTGTTGTAGGTGACGCCGATCAATCTATTTATGGTTTTCGCGGTGCAACTATCCGCAATATCTTGCAGTTCGAAATGGATTATCCAAATGCAACGACAGTCTTGTTGGAGCAGAACTATCGATCCACTCAGAATATTCTTAACGCTGCGAATGCAGTGATTACACAGAATGAAAGCCGCAAGGAAAAGAACTTGTGGTCCGAGGCCGGTTCAGGCGCACCATTAATTGGATATGTCGCTGAATCTGAACATGACGAAGCCGAGTTCATCAAAGATGAAATTCGACAACTGCAGAATTCAGGAAATTCAGAGCCTGGCGATACTGCGATTTTTTATCGCACGAATGCTCAATCACGTGTTTTTGAAGAAGTTTTCATGAGGGCGGCACTGCCATATAAAGTGGTTGGCGGCGTTCGATTTTATGAGCGAAAAGAAGTGAAAGATTTGCTTGCCTACCTACGTGTCATTGTGAATCACAGTGATGAGGTTTCACTCAGACGTATTATCAATGTACCCAAAAGAGGTATCGGCGATAGAGCATTAGATTATGTAGACGCATTCGCGCAAGAACACGCAATTTCTTTTTGGCAAGCGCTTCATAGATGCACTGAAATGGTTGATATGCCAAGTCGATCAACCTCATCGATTCGCGATTTCTTATCAACGCTTAATACGCTGAGCGTTTTAGTAGAAGCCAAAGTGCGACCATCAGTAATAATCGAAGCTGTTCTTGATCAATCAGGACTCATGTCAGAACTTTCGGCCAGTAAGGATCCACAAGACGAGGTTCGTGTTGAGAATTTACAGGAGTTAGTTGCAGTCTCATTGGAATACGAAGAGAAGCCCTTCGAAGCTTTGCGCGAGGATGAAGAGATTTCACTTTCGGGTTTTCTAGAACAAGTTTCACTTGTTGCTGATGCGGATGAAATTCCTGAAGGTGAAGATCATGGCGGTGTGGTCACTTTAATGACGTTACATACGGCTAAAGGTCTTGAGTTCCCAACTGTATTTCTTGCAGGGCTGGAGGATGGAATATTCCCTCACTCTAGAACTTTGGGGGAAAAGAAAGAGATCGAAGAGGAACGACGCTTGGCTTATGTCGGATTAACTCGAGCCCAACAACGTTTGTATCTCACTCGCGCCGAGTACCGATCATCGTGGGGTGCGCCGAGCTTTAACCCGCCATCTCGCTTTCTGCAGGAAATTCCAGAAGATCTGATTCAGTGGCGATCAACAAATGTTACGGCTCCTCGAATTTCGGCGAAGCGAAATTTCTTCGCACCTCCGCCGAAAGCAACTGGGAAAAAAAGCGCGGCGTTAGATCTTGCAGTTGGAGAGCGTGTGTCACATGACACATTCGGCCTCGGAACCGTTGTGGCGTTATCAGGTGAAGGCGATCGCGCCGAAGCCACTATAGATTTTGGCTCCTACGGTGAGAAGCGATTGCTCTTGCGCTACGCGCCCGTGGAGAAGCTCTAGGATTGCACCCGTCTTAACTTTCCGAACATGAGTGGAGTTCATCGTGGATCTTTTTGAATACCAAGCCAGAGATCTTTTTGAAAAACACGGAGTTCCGGTATTAGCAGGCGCAGTTGCAACCACAGCCGACGAAGCACAAGCTGCTGCAGAAAAAATTGGCGGGAAAGTTGTTGTTAAAGCTCAAGTAAAAGTTGGTGGACGAGGAAAAGCAGGTGGCGTAAAGCTTGCCGAGAATTCCAAGGATGCGCGCGAAAAAGCTGACGCAATTCTTGGAATGGATATTAAGGGCCATATTGTGAAGAAAGTAATGATTGCCCAAGCTGCGCCCATTGAATCAGAATATTACTTAGCAATTCTCCTTGATCGATCGAATAGAACTTTCTTAGTTATGGCCTCTGTTGCCGGAGGAATGGATATTGAGCAAGTTGCGCATGAGACTCCAGAAAAACTGGTCAAGGTTCCAGTTAATTCCAATGATGGACTTTCAAAATCAGATGCCTTGAAAATCGTCAATGATGCTAAATTCCCAGCTGATATTGCCGATCAAGTGGCAGAAACATTGCTACTGATTTGGAAGGTTTTCACGACAGAAGATGCAACGTTGGTTGAAATTAATCCACTTGTTAAGACTTCAGACGGGCGCATTATTGCCCTAGACGGAAAAGTAACTCTCGATGACAATGCCAGTTTTCGTCATCCGGATCATGAGGCACTTATCGATGAATCTGCTGCAGATCCGCTCGAGGCGTTAGCTAAAGCGAAAGATTTGAATTATGTGAAACTGAATGGACAAGTTGGCATTATTGGAAATGGTGCTGGATTAGTAATGAGCACACTTGATGTTGTGGCTTATGCCGGCGAAAAATTTGGTGGAGTCAAGCCTGCAAACTTCTTGGATATCGGTGGCGGAGCATCTGCTCAAGTAATGGCAGATGGTCTTTCAATTATTTTAGGCGACCCTGATGTGAAGAGTGTGTTTGTGAATGTTTTTGGAGGAATTACCGCTTGTGATGCAGTTGCAAATGGAATTGTCCAGGCCCTTGAAATGTTGGGCTCAAAGGCAACCAAACCAATTGTCGTTCGACTTGATGGAAACAATGTTCTTGAAGGACGCAGAATCCTTAATGAGGCTAAACATCCACTGGTACAACAGTTGGACACAATGGATGGAGCAGCTTCAAGAGCTGCAGAATTGGCGGCGAAGTAATGACTATCTTTGTAAACAAAACTAGTCGCGTAATTGTGCAAGGTATGACTGGTTCAGAAGGAACCAAACATACGCGCAGAATGTTGGCATCCGGCACAACAATTGTCGGAGGCGTTACACCTGGCAAAGGTGGCCAAGTCGTCGAGATTGATGGTCACAAACTCCCCGTCTTTAACACCGTGGCTGAAGCTAGAACTGCTACTAACGCAGATGCATCGGTAGTTTTTGTTCCGCCGAAATTTGCAAAGGCTGCAGTTATTGATGCAATCGATGCGGGAATGCCACTGGTTGTGGTCATTACTGAAGGAATTCCAGTTCATGACACCGCTGCGTTTTATGCATATTCCGTTTCAAAAGGTACGACAAGAATTCTTGGACCAAATTGTCCAGGAATTATTTCCCCGGGCGAAAGCAATATTGGAATTATTCCTGCAGATATTGCTGGAAAAGGAAGCATCGGGTTAGTTTCCAAGTCAGGAACTCTTACTTATCAAATGATGTATGAACTTCGCGACATCGGGTTTAGTACTGCAGTAGGTATCGGCGGAGACCCTGTTATTGGAACTACTCACATTGATTGTTTGCGCGCATTTCAAGATGATCCAGAAACCGAAGCCATTGTGATGATTGGCGAAATTGGTGGCGATGCAGAAGAGCGTGCTGCTGCATTTATTAAAGCTAATGTCACAAAACCGGTTGTCGGGTACGTTGCTGGATTTACAGCACCTGAAGGAAAAACAATGGGCCATGCTGGCGCAATAGTTTCGGGTTCATCAGGAACGGCACAAGGCAAGAAAGATGCGTTAGAAAAGGCTGGTGTCCAAGTGGGGCAAACTCCTAGTGAAACTGCTCGCATTATGCGGGCGCTTTTGAATCGCTAAGGCTATGTTTCAACGCGTCCTCTGGGTCTCGTTGACGCAAGCGCTACGCAGTATTGCCCTATTAGTTTTACCAATATCTTTTCTTACGCTTTTGGCTTGGTCAACAGCCGGAAGTAGTACCGCAAATACCGCAGATCCAATTCGCGTAGCACTGTGGCTTTGGCTTGCTTGCCATCACATTCCATTTTCTCTTCTCTTACCGCCAGCAGAAGTTCCAGGATTTCTTTCTTATCTTCCACTTGGGGCGCTCATATTTCCATTCATTGTCCTTCGGAAAGGCTATCGAAGGGTTATTAATCACATAGATATTGGAGAGCAATCTATTCGTTTGGCTAGATCGCTCTTTACTGGACTGTATTCACTGTGCGTCACTCTCATTGCATGGCTTGCACAAACTCAGACAGTTAAGCCAGTTTTCTATTGGGCTCCACTCATTGTCGCCGCTGGCACATGGCTGACGACAGGTACGGTTGTCCGGAAAAAACGTTCGACAACTTTTGTGCCGGTTGACTTAGCGTTTCGATTGATGGCAGTTGTACTTGGTATTTCAAGTCTTGCACTTGGTATTTCTCTTATTGCACATCTGTCAGTGGTGAAAAACTTAACGTTGGTATTACAGCCAGGGCTTTTGGGAGGATTACTCTTACTTCTCATCAACATTTTGTTCATACCAAATGTCATTGTTGCAACTCTTTCCTATTTCGTTGGATCAGGTTTTGCTATCGGCGCAGGGACAATTATTTCGCCGTGGTCGCATACAATCGCTGAGATACCTGCACTTCCAATTCTTGGCGCATTGCCTACTGGTCGCCACCCTATGGCGTTGGTTTCCATAATTATCCTTGTAGCGATGGGTATCGTTTTATACAACGCGACGATTTCTCAAAATCAACGTGTCGTTGCGCAAAGCTTCGTAGTAATACTTCTTTCAGCACTATTTCTCTCATTTATGAGTAGCGGTGCATTGCTCACTTCTTCACTCAATTCCGTTGGTGTTTCTATCTGGAAATTCCCGCTGCTATTTTCACTTGAAATTGGTACAGGGATAGTTCTAGGGATGTTCGCTCCTCGCTTGCTAGAGCGTGTATCTGCAAAGAACTTAATCCGAAAACGAAACGGATGAAACCTAGAATTCTTCTGCTTGCTTCCGGAGATGGATCACTGGTGCAAGCAATAGTGGAGGCCGTACAGAGTTCCAAGATTGATGGAGAGATTGTTGGACTTATTTGTGACAAGCCCGGAGCGCGTGTAATTGAACGCGCGAAACTCGCAGGAATTCGTGTTTATCTCATTCCAATCTCCACCGATAGAAAACAGTGGGAGAAAGAAATTTTGGAAGCTACCACTGCCCTGAATCCAGATCTCGTCGTCAGCGCTGGGTTTATGCGGATTCTTGCAAGCGAGTTTGTTGAACGGTTCAAAACTATTAATTCACACCCGTCACTTCTTCCTCTGTTTCCTGGGGCGCATGCCGTCAAAGAGGCCCTGCTAGCAAAAGTAACTACGACCGGGACAACAATCCATTGGGTTGATTCAGGCGTGGACACGGGCAAGGTTATTTCTCAAGTCGAAATTAAAATTGCTCCCGACGATGACATCGCAACACTGCATGAGCGTATTAAGATTGTAGAGCGAAGTCTCATCGTCGAGACCATCATAAAACTCTTGCCTACTTTGGAGAAGCGCCATGTCTGAGCGAAAACCAATTCGTCGAGCGCTCATTAGCGTGTATGACAAAACTGGGGTTATTGAGTTAGGCAAAATGTTACATAACTCCGGAGTTGAAATTCTCTCCACCGGCTCAACGGCAAAGACAATGCAAAACGCAGGCGTCCCTGTTACTGAAGTCAGTACGTACACCGGTTTTCCAGAAATCATGGGCGGGAGAGTAAAGACGCTTCATCCTAGAATTCATTCCGGAATTTTGGCTGATCAAAATAATCCAGATCATGTGAAAGCAATTTCAGATTTGGATATTTTACCTTTTGATTTAGTAGTGATAAATCTCTATCCGTTCCAAGCAACGATTTCCTCCGGTGCAGATTTTGCCGAATGTATTGAACAGATTGATATTGGCGGCCCATCAATGTTGCGAGGTGCTGCAAAAAATCATGGCTCCGTCGCAACTATTTGCCAACCTCATCAATACGGGCAGATTTCTGATGCAATCGCTGCTGGTGGATTTAGTTTGGCAGAACGCAGGAATTTAGCACTTGAGGTTTTTAGAACAACTGCTGAGTACGACTTATCAATTGCCAATTGGTTGGGGACGAGCGGGGAGGAGTTACCAGTTTGGTTTGGGAGGATTTGGAAACAACAGAGCCCACTTCGATATGGTGAAAATCCACATCAAAGAGCAACTGTCTACGCTGAAAGTGGAGCCTCATCAGGTTTGGTCGAGTCCAAACAATTGCATGGGAAAGAGATGTCGTTTAATAATTACACAGATGCCGATGCCGCCTGGCGCGCAGCGCATGATCACACTGAACCATGTGTTGCAATAATCAAGCACACAAACCCATGTGGCATCGCTGTAGGTTCTTCAATTGCGCAGGCGCATCGCAAGGCACATGAATGCGACCCAATTTCTGCTTTCGGAGGAGTAGTTGCTGCCAATCGAGAAGTTGATGCTGAGATGGCTCAAGCTCTTTCTCAGATATTTACAGAAGTTGTAATTGCTCCGAGTTTTTCCACTCAAGCTCTCGAGATACTCATGGCCAAACCTTCAATTCGAATTTTGGAATGTGCTACTTCTCAAATATCGCCACTTGAGATTCGACTTGTTTCCGGTGGTGCGCTACTTCAAGAAAGTGATCTCATCGATGCGGATGGGGATGATCCTAAGAACTGGAAGCAGGTTTGTGGTCCTGCGGTGAATGCGCAAATATTGAAAGATTTGCAATTTGCATGGCGCTCAGTTCGAGCAGTAAAGAGCAATGCAATTCTTTTGGCTAAAGATGGAGCCTCTATCGGAATTGGAATGGGTCAAGTTAATCGAGTTGATTCTGCACACTTGGCAGTTTCGCGTGGGGGAGATCGCGTTAAATCCTCCGTCGGAGCTAGCGATGCTTTTTTCCCATTTGCCGATGGTGTTGAAATCCTCATCAAGGCAGGTGTTTGCGCCATAGTTCAACCTGGCGGAAGCGTGCGAGATGAAGAAGTTATTGCGGTGGCAGAGAAAGCCAATATTCCAATGTTCTTGACGGGCGTGCGACATTTCTCGCATGCGTAATCGCCGTTAGGATTACCAGAATGAGCGCACAAATATTAGATGGCAAAGCACTTGCCCAAAGGATTAAGGCGTCGCTCGCTCTAGATGTTACCGAATTGAAAAAAGAGGGAAAAGTTCCAGGGCTCGGAACAGTTCTTGTCGGAGATGATCCGGGTTCGCATTCTTATGTGAAAGGCAAGCACCGCGATTGTGAAGAAGTTGGAATCACGTCAATTCGAGTAGATCTTCCAACTTCGGCTAATGAGGCAGATGTTTTGTCGGCAATTCGCGACCTTAATGCTTCCAAGGAATGCACTGGGTACATAGTTCAGCTCCCACTTCCAACAGGAATTAACTCTCAAAAAGTTTTGGAAGCAATAGATCCATCCAAAGATGCTGACGGTCTACATCCACTTAATCTTGGTCGCTTAGTCAGCGGAGAGAAAGGTCCGTTGCCGTGCACACCCCGTGGCATTGTCGAACTTTTGAGAGAATATAAAATTGCAATTGATGGCGCGGAAATAACTGTTATCGGACGAGGTATTACTGTTGGTCGCCCATTAGGACTTTTGCTGACTCGTAAGAGTGAGAACGCAACCGTAACTTTGACTCATACTGGTACAAAAGATTTAGCTCGTCATACCAAGAACGCAGATATTGTGATTGCAGCAATTGGTAAGGCACATTTCTTAACGGCTGCAATGATTAAGAGCGGTGCAACAGTGATCGATGTTGGAATTTCCAGAACTCATGAAGGTCTGCTTGGCGATGTTCACCCTGGCGTTTTTGACATTGCATCATTTATTGCACCAATGCCTGGCGGAGTTGGACCAATGACCAGAGCGATGTTGTTAAAGAATGTGGTTGAAGCATGTCACTGAGATTAAGTAGTACGAAAATATTGGCCTACCTGTCTGTAACAGTGGGGCTAGTGGCGGGGATTATCGGCTTTGTCCGCGCCGGCGCTTTATTCATTGCCGTTGGAGCCTTTGGGGTGAGTATTTCTCGTCATAGCTCACGCAGATTCGAACGTTTTTTACCCTTATTACTTGCCGTTGCCCTCTTTGTGCTGGCGTTAGCACTTCCTCGAGGACGCTAGAATTATCTTGATGTCAAGAGAGTTTAAAAAATACCTCTAAGAAGGGCAGTGATAGTAATGTCAAAAAAAGTGAGCGTCATCGGAGCTGGTTTTTATGGTTCCACAACAGCGATGCGCCTGGCCGAGTACAACGTTTTTGACACAGTTGTCTTAACAGACATCGTTGAAGGTAAACCAGAGGGCTTAGCTCTGGACATGAATCAATCACGTTCAATCGAAAATTTTGAAACGAAAATTATTGGTGCGACAACTACTGCCGACGGTGGCGGATACGAAGCAACGGCTAACTCGGATGTTGTTGTTATTACTGCAGGGCTTCCACGCAAACCCGGCATGAGTCGCATGGATCTTATTGGCGTTAACGCAGGTATCGTGCGTGGCGTTGCAGAAAATGTTGCAAAGCACAGTCCAAATGCGGTGATCATCGTGGTTTCTAATCCACTCGATGAGATGACAGCACTTGCTCAACTTGCTTCTGGTTTTCCTCGCAATCGCGTCATGGGTCAAGCAGGAATGCTAGATACAGCTAGATTCACAAACTTTGTAGCAGAAAAACTGAAAGTTCCTGTGAGTTCGGTAAAGACTCTTACTTTGGGATCTCACGGAGACACCATGGTTCCGGTACCAAGTCGTTGCACAGTAGATGGTGTTGCACTTACTCAAAAACTTTCGCAAGAAGAAATTGATGAATTAGTAACGCGCACTCGAAATGGCGGGGCAGAGGTTGTTGCCTTGCTCAAGACTGGTTCTGCGTATTACGCACCTTCGGCTGCTGCAGCGCGTATGGCTAAAGCTGTTATCGAAGATTCAGGTGCTGTAATGCCTGTCTGTGCATGGGTCGACGGAGAATATGGAATTTCGGGCGTCTATCTCGGAGTTGAAGCACAAATTGGCCGAGGTGGAATTACAAAAGTAGTTGAAACCGCACTTTCTCAAAGCGAATTAGCAGAACTCAAAGTTGCTGCAGAAGCAGTTCGCGCAAAACAAGCTGACGTACAAAGTCTCTAGAACTGGAGTGGTAATGAACAAGATCAAGGTCGTAGGAACTGTTGTAGAGCTCGACGGAGATGAAATGACCAGAATCATCTGGCAATTCATTAAAGAGCAGTTGATTCTGCCTTATTTGGACATCAACCTTGAGTATTACGATCTTGGGATTGAGCACCGTGATGCTACAAACGATCAAGTAACTATTGATTCAGCCCTTGCCATTAAGAAACACGGTGTCGGCGTGAAGTGCGCAACCATCACACCAGATGAGGCCCGAGTAGAAGAATTTGGTCTCAAGAAGATGTGGAAATCTCCAAATGGAACTGTGCGAAATATTCTGGGCGGTGTTATTTTCCGCGAGCCAATTATTATCAGCAACGTTCCCCGTTTAGTACCTCAGTGGACCAAGCCAATTGTTATCGGACGTCACGCATTTGGTGATCAGTACCGTGCAACAGATTTCTTGGTGCCAAGTGCTGGAACACTCACGATGACATTTGCTCCAGAAGATGGAAGCAAGCCAATGGAGTTTGAAGTGTACAAATTTGAAGGTTCTGGCGTTGCAATGGGCATGTATAACGTTGATGAATCCATTCGTGATTTTGCACGTGCTTCACTCAACTACGGACTAATCCGTAATTACCCAGTCTTCTTATCAACTAAAAACACCATTCTAAAAGCTTATGATGGACGATTTAAAGATATCTTTGAAGAGATCTTTAAATCTGAGTTTAAAGAGAAGTTTGAAAAAGCCGGCATAACCTACGAGCATCGTTTAATTGATGACATGGTTGCAACAGCTTTGCGTTGGGAGGGCGGCTATGTATGGGCATGTAAGAATTACGATGGAGATGTTCAGTCAGACACTGTTGCTCAGGGATTTGGTTCACTAGGACTAATGACCAGTGTTCTCATGACTCCAGATGGAAAAACCGTTGAAGCAGAGGCTGCACACGGAACCGTTACTCGCCACTTCCGAAATCATCAACAAGGCAAAGCAACGTCAACAAATCCAATTGCTTCAATTTTCGCGTGGACACAGGGTTTACAACATCGTGCCAAGTTGGATAACACTCCAGAATTGGCAAAATTTGCAGCAACCTTAGAGCGCGTATGTATTGAAACTGTTGAATCAGGCAAGATGACTAAAGATCTAGCCATCTTGATTTCACCTGATGCTCCATGGGAGACAACGCAAGAGTTCTTGGCATCTATCGATGCCAACCTCCAAAAAGCTATGGCCTAATACAAGGCTAAAGCTTTATTTTAAGCGCTCACCTGTTGCCGAATCGAAGAGGTGAATTGCCTCGGGGTTAGCAGCAACGCTAATTGTTGTTCCAGGCTTTGGGGGACTTTTCGGATCCCAACGAATGATTACTTGTGCGCCTTCATCTATTGAGTGCGCAAACTTGATTGTGGAATCAGCTGGCTTGCCATAGACGAATGCATCTGCGCCAAGTTCTTCGACAACCTCTACAAGCACATCGAAACCTGCGCTGGCTGGAGTGAAACTTTCTGGTCTCACACCAACGGTGACGGTGGACCCAGCGTTCGATGGAACAGGGATTGAAAGACCACCAAGTTTTGCATTGCCACCAGAAACCGGAGCTACGAGTAAGTTCATTGCAGGGGAGCCGATGAATCCAGCTACGAAAGCATTAGCGGGATTGTCGTAAAGATTTCGTGGAGTATCGACCTGCTGTAGCAGACCATCTTTAAGGACTGCAACGCGATCTCCCATGGTCATTGCTTCTACTTGATCGTGCGTTACGTACACAGTCGTAATTCCAAGACGACGTTGAAGTGCTGCAATTTGTGTTCGAGTTGCAACGCGCAACTTCGCATCCAAATTAGAAAGTGGTTCGTCCATGAGAAAAACTTGTGGCTCGCGAACAATTGCGCGTCCCATAGCAACTCTTTGGCGTTGTCCGCCGGAAAGTGCTTTTGGTTTGCGATCGAGATAAGGCTCGAGGTCCAATAATTTTGCAGCTTCTAAAACTCGGCGATCGCGATCTTCTTTAGATACTCCTGCAATTTTGAGTGCAAAACCCATATTTTCGGCAACACTCATATGTGGATAGAGCGCATAAGATTGAAAAACCATTGCGATGTCTCGATCTTTTGGAGCAACGTTGGTGACATCGCGATCGCCGATGAGAATGCGACCGTTATCGATTTCCTCAAGACCTGCCAACATTCGCAAAGAAGTTGATTTTCCACATCCGGAAGGTCCAACGAGAACTAAGAATTCGCCATCTTTAACAACTAAATCTAGTTTGTCGACGGCAGGAACCGTTGTGCCTGGATAAATGCGTGTAGCTTTTTCGAATACAACTGATGCCATGATAAATAACTCCTTCTCCGAGCAGGTACGTGCCCGACGATCCATTGGTTGAAGGCTCTTCTTTTTCTCTCTCTTTTGAGAAAGAAAACCCGATTGAGGAAACCTCTATGCGGTGGGCAAAATATACGCGAGAGACCATCTCCGGGGAACACCCCCTTGCCGATAAGATTTGCCTCATGCCAAGCGATAGATCCATCCACGGACTCGTCACCAATATCGGAATCGTTACCGCGCTCATATTGCTTGCAGCTCTCTTTGTTGCAGCCGAAATTGCCCTCATTTCGTTGCGCGAAAGCCAAGTACGACAGATGGCAACACGTGGACGCCGAGGCGCACGAGTGGCCGCACTTTCTACAAACCCCAATCGTTTCTTAGCAGCGGCTCAAGTGGGAGTTACCGTTTGCGGGTTCCTTTCTGCAGCCCTTGGCGCAGAAAGATTAGGTACGTACGTAGAGCCGTGGTTAGAAAGTTTTGGACTATCAAAAACGTGGAGCAGCAACTTATCCCTCATCGGCTTAACACTGGTCATCGCTTACTTCTCACTTGTATTTGGTGAATTAGTTCCCAAAAGACTTGCTCTATTTCGTACTGAAGAAATTGCTTTGGCATCGGCGCCAATCATTGATGTACTTGCAATGTTTTTTAGACCAATCATTTGGTTGCTTTCTCATTCCACCGATTTTGTTGTCCGAATTTTTGGTGTAGATCCCAAAGAGAAGCGCACTCAAATGTCTGAAGAAGAGTTGTTAGATTTAGTTACAGGCCATGCTGCTCTCAGCGATGAAGAACGTGACATAGTTGAAGAAGTTTTTAATGCAAGCGAGCGCCAAGTCCACGAAGTGATGGTGCCTCGGACCGAAGTTGACTTTATGGATGGGTCATTAACTATTAGTAAAGCAATTGCACTGGCCGTGGATAGAGCACACTCTCGATATCCCGTAGTCCGCGGGTCAAGTGATGAAATCATTGGCTTTATACATGTACGAGATTTACTAGATACTTCACTTGCTGGTAAAGATGGAAAAATTCAAGAACTTGTTCGTTTAATTATGTTTTTGCCCGGAACCAAAGGTGTTCTGCCGGCTCTGACTGAAATGCGAAGTCAGCGACAACATTTAGCCATCGTTCTTGATGAGTATGGCGGAACCGATGGAATTATCACCATGGAAGACCTCGTTGAATGTCTTATAGGAGACATAAAAGACGAATATGACAGCCATGAAAACGAAGTCCAAGAACAATCCCACTCGGGAGATGTAGAGGTCGATGGCCTTATTTCCATCGAAGATTTACTCGATCAAACGGGAATTGAAATCCCCGAGGGCCCTTATGAGACGGCAAGTGGTTTCGTCATGCACTTCTTAGGGCGGATGCCACAAGCACATGATGTGCTCACCATCAACGGAATTAGAGTCGAAGTTTTATCTCTAGAAGGAAAGCGCGCGGGCCGTCTCCTAATCTCGCGTTCGGTCTAGTTCGTGCGAGAATGTCGCCCGTGACGCGTAAAAGAGTTCTCTCCGGTATTCAGCCAACTCACGACTCTTTTCACCTTGGTAATTACTTGGGTGCGCTCAAGCAATGGGTCGAATTGCAAGATGAACACGATGCTTTCTATTGCGTAGTTGATTTACATGCGCTGACGATTGAAACTGAGCCAGCACTTCTGCGAAAAAGAATTCTCGCGTCAGCGGCTCAACTCTTAGCGCTCGGAGTGAATTCCGACAAATGCACACTCTTTTTGCAATCTCACGTTCCTCAACATAATCAGCTTGGTTGGATTATGGAATGCATGGCTGGATTTGGTGAGGCTAGTCGCATGACTCAGTTCAAAGATAAATCGCAAAAGACAGGCACAGACCGGACAGTAGTTGGACTTTTTACATATCCAATGTTGCAAGCGGCAGACATCTTGCTCTATCAAGCAAATTTAGTGCCAGTGGGAGAAGATCAGCGGCAACACATAGAGCTGACTCGTGATTTAGCGGGGCGTTTTAATTCTAGGTATGGTCAAACATTTCAACTTCCTGATGCCTATATTCTAAAAAGTGGTGCAAAGATTAATGATTTGCAAGATCCAACTTCGAAAATGAGTAAATCTGCCAGTTCAATGCAGGGCGTCATAGAAATCATGGATACTCCTGAAATTAACTTAAAGAAAATTAAGAGCGCCATGACCGATACTGGACGTGAAGTGGTTTTTAATGAAAAAGAGAAGCCAGGAATTAGTAATTTGCTAACTATCCACTCTGCCCTTTCTGGCAAGAAGATTAGTGAGATAGAAACCGAATTTGAGGGAAAAGGTTATGGAGATTTCAAAGCAGGAGTTGCTGAGGTTGTCATTGAAGTACTCAAACCTATACGTCAGCGTGCGCTCGAACTTCTAGACGATGAAGCTTATTTACTAAAAATTCTCTCAGATGGTGCCTCTAAAGCGCGTAGCGTTGCTGAAGAGACAATAAAGAGTACTTATAAGAATTTGGGATTAGTTTTATGACAAAGCCTAGATTCATACTTACGCTCATATTTGGCTTAATGCTTACAGTAGTTAGCCAATCAGCAGCACACGCAGACCCACATCCGCATATTGGAGTTGCATACGATATTGGCGGACTAGGCGATCATTCTCTTAACGATGCGGTCAGCGCAGGTTTTCTATCCGCCAAAAAACGCATTGACTTCACACTTGAATCAACTGTCACCATAGGAAGTGAAAGCGATCGCCAAGCGCGGATAGTTTCGTTGGTGAAAAAGAACTGTGATCTAGTGTTAGTAGTCGGAAGTCAGTATGCATCAGCCCTCAAATCCGTTGCGGCGCAATTTCCTGATCGTAAATTCGCAATAATCAACGACGGGTCAGTTGGATTAAGAAATGTCTCGTCGCTAGTTTTTGCAGAGAATCAAGGTGGCTATTTAGCAGGTGCTACTGCAGCACTTATTTCAAAAAGTGCAAAAATTGGAATCATTACTTCCATCGCTCAATCAAAGGATTTCGACAACGGTTTTGCTATGGGGGCCAAAGCAGTCAATAAAAACATAACGATAAATTCTAAGTATGCCAATGATTCAGTCGCCTCTGTTGCAAAACAAATGATCACAGATGGTGTCGATGTTATTTTCACTACGACAACGGGATCCGATGTCGACCTTTTGAATGTCGTTGCCAGCGCGAACAAGAGTGGAAAACTTATTAACTTAATCGGTTTAGAGCCAGAGCAATATGCAACTTTGAGTGCAACTACGAAGAAATATCTTGTGGCCTCTGTTGTGAAACGCCTCGATGTTGCTGTAGTGGATTTAGTAAGTGAACTTTCGGTGGGAAACACCTTGTCCGACATCCTCAACCCCGAAAATGGAGTCTCCGGTCGCAGCTATGGAATCTTTGATAAAGGGATTGAAATCTCCCTTTGGTCATCTGATGTTGCAAGAATGAAGAAACAAATCAATCTTCTCGCTAAAAAAGCGGCCAAACTTTCTACCTAGGGTTGAGGGTTTACCGTTTCGTTATAACCCACGCGTCCTTGCGAGAAGCCTTAAATACCTGTTTTTTCGACTCTGACGCTAGGCTTGCTAGAAATCAACTCCCCATCTAATACATGGGGCCCCTTGGAGGAAAATTGAAAAAGTCATTGCGTTATGTAGCGCTATTTGCCGCTACTTCATTTGCAGTAGGCATCACCGTGGCTCCAGTTGCCACAGCAGCTGCTTCAGTTAAATTGTGTATCGCTCTTGATACAGGCGGCGTGGATGATCACTCATTCAACGCATCAGCATGGGCTGGCGCACAAGCGTCAGATAAATTCACAAAGACAAAGGCAACATATCTTCCTGCAGCATCGACTGCAGATTTCGTTCCAAACTTGAAGAAGCTTGTTGACAATAAGTGCACAATTATTGTCGGCGTTGGCTATCAAATCGGTTCGGCAATTATGGCTTCAGCTGCTGCCAACCCAACAGTCAAATTCGCAATCGTCGATAATGACGGTGCCGATCACGGTCCAAACTTTGATCAATATCCAGGAAAGACTTTCCCTAACTTGAAGGCGCTTCAGTTTTCAACAGATGAGTCTTCATTCCTAGCTGGCTACCTTGCTGCTGGTGTGTCAAAGACTGGCATTGTTGCGACATACGGTGGCGCACCTTATCCATCTGTAACTATGTTCATGGATGGTTACTACAAGGGCGTTGCTTACTACAACAAGGTAAAGGGCAAGTCAGTCAAGGTTCTCGGTTGGGATCCTGCCAAGCCTGCTGCCGGTTCAATGGTAGGAGATTTCCAAAACAGCGCAAAGGCAATTCAGATGTCAAAGAGCTTTGAACAACAAGGCGCAGACATCATTTTCCCAGTTGCTGGAACCCTTGGTGGAGATACCGCTGGTAACTCAATTAAAAGCAAGAAGTCCTTGGTCTTCGGAGTCGATCAAGATTTCTATGATTATCTACCACAATACAAATCTGTAATCCTAAGCTCTGTTGTTAAAGGCGTAGGAGCATCTGTCCTTGCAGTAACTAAGGATTGTGTTGATGGGAAATACACAGGAACTGGATATTTCGGAAACCTTGCAAACAAGGGAACTTTCCTCGCTCCATACCGTGAGATGTCAAAGAAAGTACCTGCCAAGCTACAAGGAGAAATCCGCGCGCTTCAAGCAGATATTATCTCTGGCGCACTTTCAATCTAATAGATCACAGGAGTAAAGGAGTAGGTCCGGAAATCGGGCCTACTCCTTTACTTTTTGTTCTTTGATTACTTTCTAATAGAGGGTAGATTTACTAACATGTCATTAGAACTTCGAGGTATTACAAAAAGCTTCGGATCATTAATTGCAAATGACTCTATAGATTTCTTAGTCGGCGATGGCGAGATTCATGCCATTCTTGGCGAAAATGGCGCTGGAAAATCCACTTTGATGAACATTGTTTATGGCCTGACCTCTCCAGATTCTGGAAAGATTTTAGTTGACGGTAAAGAATTAGATATCAAGACTCCTGGCGATGCGTTAGCTGCTGGCATCGGTATGGTGCACCAACATTTTATGTTAATTCCGGTTTTCACTGTGGCAGAAAATATCGTATTAGGACATGAGAAAACAAAGAGATTTGGTTTGCTGGATTTAGAAACAGCTAAGGAAGAAATTCGCAGGGTGTCCAAGGAATTTAATTTTGATGTAGACCCGGATGCTCTTGTGGAAACTTTGCCGGTCGGGATCCAGCAGCGCGTTGAAATTATCAGAGCCCTTATTTATGATGCCAAGGTTCTCATTCTCGATGAGCCAACTGCAGTTTTGACACCGCAAGAAACAGATGAATTACTAAGAAATATGAAGAGTTTGCGTGACAAAGGCACATCTATTGTTTTCATTACCCACAAATTGCGCGAGGTCCAAGAGGCAGCGGACAAGATTACGATCATTCGTAGAGGTAAAGTAGTTGGAACAGCTTTGCCCAGTGCTTCGCAAGTGGAGTTGGCCTCTCTCATGGTGGGTAGGCCAATCTCACTCGAGGTTGAGAAGGCAGAAGGAAAATTTGGTAAGCCTGTACTCACAATTGAGAATCTCAATATTCATGATGTGACTGGGCGCAGATTGGTTAAAAACGTATCTCTGGAAATTAAATCTGGCGAAGTAGTCGCAGTTGCAGGAGTTCAAGGCAACGGGCAGAGCGAATTGGCTCAAGCCCTGCTAGGTCTTCAGGAATTTGTTGATGGCAAAATAATTTTAGATGGGAAAGACATCACTGGATCAGATGTGAGGGAGTGCCTACACGCTGGGATTGCCTACGTTCCAGAATCTCGTGAGCTCGATGGATTAATAGGTAGCTTTTCCATTGCAGAGAATCTTATTTTGGATTTACATGACTTACCTCCTTACGCAAAAGGCCCCGTGATGTTTCCCAAAGTTGTCGCTAAAGAAGGTGATTTACGTGTCAAAGAGTTTGATGTCCGCTTGCAGAATATTCAAGATCCAGCCTCGTCTCTATCTGGCGGAAATAAGCAAAAAGTAGTTTTGGCTAGAGAACTTTCTCGCCCTGTGAAGTTAGTTGTTGCCTCTCAACCAACTCGTGGTTTGGATGTCGGGTCAATTGAATTCGTTCACGAGCGAATTCTGGCCGAACGCGATGCAGGACGAGGCGTTTTACTATTTAGCACCGAGCTTGATGAGGTTATTGCACTTGCAGATCGGATTGCGGTTATGTACGCGGGCGAGATTATTGCCATAGTTTCACCAGAGACATCCAGGGCCCAGCTAGGTCTTCTCATGGCTGGGGTTCGCCCGGAAAATAAGGCGAGTGCATGAAAATGATTTCGAAAGCTTTTTCTAGAATTAAACTTCCGCTTTTAGCGTTTGTCTTGGCTGCTTTCTTTGGTGGAATTCTTATTGCTCTATCAGATCGCGAAGTTTTGCCTCTTATCGGCTCACCCTGGAAATTCTTTACCGCGGCGCTACATTCAGCCGGAAATGCCTACCTTGCACTCTTTCAAGGTTCGATTTTCGATACCAACCTTGTTAAAGAGGGTTCTCTACTGAGTGGTTTCTATCCGCTTTCAGAAACTTTACTTATTGCGACTCCGCTGATTTTGACAGGCTTGTCAGTAACGCTCGCTTTTAAAGCGGGTTTGTTCAATATCGGAGCACAAGGTCAATTTATATTCGGAGCCATAGGCGCTTCTTATATTGGATTTTCATTTAATTTCCCACCAGTGATTCACGTATTACTCGCACTGATAACTGCAATAGTTTTTTCTGCGATGTGGGGTGGATTCGTTGGATTGCTAAAAGCTAGAACCGGAGCACATGAAGTTATCGTGACAATCATGTTCAACTACATCGCAGGTTTTTTCTTATTTTGGCTTTTGAAAACCAAAGTATTCCTTCGCCCAGGTGGATTAATCAATCCATTGGCACCGCCAGTCCATGACTCAGCTAAGTTACCCCAATTCCTTGGTAGTGATTTACGGGCGAATGCCGGAATTTTTATTGCCATACTTGCCACTTATTTTGTTTGGTGGTTATTGAATAGAAGTACTTGGGGATTTCGGTTTAGAGCTGTTGGTGCAAACGCATCCGCGGCACGTACTGCAGGAATTTCAGTCGCCTTTGTAACAACCACGGCTATGGCTGTTTCTGGCGCGTTAGCGGGATTAGGTGGAGCTATACAAGTTCTCGGCTCTGAGTTTGCACTGACTACAGATGTTGCTGGAAGTTTTGGTTTTGATGCAATCACTGTCGCGTTGTTAGGCCGCGCAAATCCAATTGGCACGGTTGTTGCAGCGTTACTTTTCGGAGCGTTGCGCGCTGGCGGGCTAACGATGCAGGCTAATACACAGAATCCCGTAGATATTGTTTTGGTTATACAGGCTCTCATTGTTCTATTTATATCTGCACCGACCCTTGTTAAATTTATTTTCCGCTTGAGGGATTTAAAAACCGGCTCAACGGTTGTTTCTAAAGGTTGGAACGGGTAATGACTCAACTCGAAACACGCACTCTTTCCTCGCCAGAAAGACGCCGACGCAGAAATATCGCAACAATGGCAGTACTAGGAATCCTTGGTTTCTTGTTTTTTGCGATATTACCAAAGCAAAATGAGGTAATAACTTTTGGATTCGTATTGGGGAATGAATGGGCCTTCTTGCATCAATGGGCTGTACATTCCAAAAGCGGATCAATGCTTTTCTCAATCATTTCTATTGTCGCGGTCATAATTTCTTACTTGCAGTTCAAGGCGCACAAAACAGTTCGAGTTGCGAGCGCAATATTTTCCTTTAGCTTATTCATGTCATTTCTTTGTTGGACTGCTAGCGGAAAATTCATCCCGCTCACTGGCTTGTTACAAGGTGGGCTCTTACTTTCCGTTCCACTGATCTTTGGCGCAATGGCCGGAGTGGTCAGTGAGCGATCTGGCGTAATTAACATTGCAATTGAAGGTCAGCTTCTGTTCGGGGCCTTTGCATCTGGAGTTTTGGCCAGCATTACTCATCAGAAATGGCTTGGCTTACTTATCGCACCAGTTGCTGGCGCCCTCGTGGCTCTTTTACTTGCTACTTTTGCAATTAAGTTTGCCATTGACCAGGTAATTCTTGGCTTCGTTCTTAACGTATTAGTCATTGGTATTACTGGATTCTTATATCAACGATTACTGATTCCCTACCAAAGTACATGGAATTCGGGATCAGGTTTGGATCCATTAGCAATTCCAATCCTTGCCAAGATTCCACTTATTGGTCCAATATTTTTCGAGCAGACGATCATTGTTTATTTCATGTATCTCATCGTGGCACTGATCAATATTGGATTATTTAAATCCAAGTGGGGTTTACGTATGCGCGCCGTTGGCGAACATCCGACTGCGGCTGAAAGCGTTGGCATAAATGTAAACAAAATTCGTTTTCGCAATGTTGTGCTCGGGGGAGCAATTGCGGGATTTGGCGGTGCATATTTCACGCTGGGTGGAGTGGGTACCTTTAGCCGTCAAATGACGGCAGGCGCAGGTTTTATTGCACTTGCTGCTTTAATCTTTGGAAAATGGAGCCCGATGGGAGCCGTTGGCGCTGCATTGATTTTCGGATTCGCAAGCAATGTTGAGAGTGTACTTTCGATTATCGGTACAACAATTCCTTCGGAGTTCATGTTAATGATTCCCTATGTCGCAACCGTGATCGCAGTTTCTGGTTTTGTTGGTCGGGTTCGAGCTCCGGCTGCTGATGGAATTCCATACAAACGTGGAGAAAGCCACTAATGGTTATCGATTGGGATGCACTTAATCAGCAGGCATTATCTGCAATGAAGAACGCTTATGCTCCGTATTCAAAGTTTCCTGTAGGAGTGGCCGCTCTAGTTGATGACGGACGTACTATCACTGGTTGCAACGTGGAAAATGCAAGTTATGGATTAACACTCTGCGCCGAATGCGGTTTAGTTTCAACCCTCATTGCATCTGGTGGCGGGAGGCTCATTGCTTTTGCTTGTGTTGATTCGCACGGTAACGCACTGATGCCTTGTGGTCGTTGTCGTCAATTACTTTTTGAGCATGGTGGACCAGGATTACAAATGATGACCGATACAGGTGTTAAGCCACTTTCCGAGTTACTTCCATGGGCATTTGGACCTGATGAATTGAATAAGCGCCTTGATTGAACCATTTGCAGCTGTTGAGATCATTTCAGCAAAGCGCGATCGAAATGAACTGACTGATCCTCAGATTGATTGGATTATTTCTGCTTATACACGTGGCGTTGTTGCCGATGAACAAATGTCTGCCCTCTTAATGGCTATTTTACTTAACGGAATGAATTCACGAGAAATTTCACGATGGACTAATGCCATGATTAATAGTGGCGAGCGAATGAATTGGTCAGCAATTGATCGACCAACGACTGATAAACATTCAACGGGTGGAGTAGGTGACAAAATAACTCTTCCTTTAGCTCCGCTGGTTTCTGCATGCGGGGGAGCTGTACCTCAACTTTCCGGTCGTGGGTTAGGTCATACCGGTGGCACTTTGGATAAATTGGAGTCAATACCTGGATGGCAGGCAGAACTCACGAATGAGAAAATGTTGAAAGTATTACAAGATTGTGGCGCAGTCATTTGCGCTGCCGGTAAAGGTTTAGCGCCAGCGGATAAAAAGCTTTATGCGCTCAGAGATGTAACAGCCACAGTTGAAGCAATTCCACTTATTGCATCTTCAATTATGAGTAAGAAGATTGCTGAAGGAACTTCTGCCCTCATCTTGGATGTTAAAACCGGAAGTGGTGCATTCATGAGCGATCCTGCTAAAGCTGGTGAACTTGCTCGGACTATGGTTCAACTTGGTCTTGATGCTGGCGTGAAGACGCGTGCACTCGTAACTGCGATGGACGTTCCCTTAGGTCTAACTGCTGGCAATGCCCTTGAAGTCCGTGAATCAATTGAAGTGCTTGCAGGTGGGGGACCAAGTGATGTCGTTGAGTTAACTATTTTACTTGCGAGAGAAATGATTGACGCTGCGGGTATAAAAGGTAAAGATCCAGAAGTTGCGCTTAAGGATGGAAGTGCAATGGATGTCTGGAAGCGCATGATTGCCGCCCAAGGTGGCGACCCAGATGCCAAACTCCCCGTAGCACGTGAGCGCCATCAAGTGCTTGCAACAGATTCTGGAACAATGACAACTATGGACGCAATGAAAGTTGGAGTTTCTGCATGGCGTCTGGGAGCTGGACGCTCGCGCCAAGGTGAAAGCGTTCAAGCCGGTGCTGGAATTGAAATTCATGCAAAGCCGGGGGAGCAGATAACAGCTGGGCAAGTATTAATGACACTACATACCGATGAACCAGCACGATTTGAACGAGCTATTCAAGCCCTTGATGGGTGCGTAGAAATTGTTAAAGGAGGTAGCGTAAATCGACTACCTTTAGTTGTGGAGAGAATTCAAGGATGATCGATTTAAAAAAGATTCCAACGCCCGACCAAATTAAGCGTTTACCAAAGGCACTTCTCCATGATCACCTGGATGGTGGGCTACGTCCACAAACCATTATTGATATTGCTAATGACATTGGTTACAACGCTCTGCCTACTCAAAATGCCCAAGAACTTGCAACATGGTTTCGTGAATCGTGTGATTCGGGTTCATTGGTACGGTATTTGGAAACCTTTTCTCACACAATTGCCGTCATGCAAAGAAGAGAAGATATTGTCAGAGTCGCTCGGGAATGTGTTGTCGACTTAGCAAATGACGGAGTTGTATACGCTGAAGTACGTGGAGCTCCTGAGTTATTTACTGAAAAGGGATTATCGCTTTCAGAAATTGTTGAGGCAACACTCGAGGGATACCGACTAGGCGAAGCAGAGGCAAAGTCACAGGGGAAAACAATTCGTGTAGTTTCATTATTATGCGGAATGCGTCAAAATGCACGTTCCCAAGAAATCGCCGAACTTGTCGTTAAGTATCGCGATCGTGGAGTTGCAGGCTTTGATATCGCGGGCCCTGAAGATGGTTTCCCGCCCAGCGATCAGCTAGCAACTTTTGAATACTTACGTCAGGAAAATGCACACTTCACAATCCACGCCGGTGAAGCATATGGACTGCCATCAATTTGGGAAGCAATTCAACTCTGCGGAGCAGAACGCCTGGGTCACGGAGTGCACATTATGGATGACATCGATCTCAGTGGGCCGATTGCAAAACTTGGGCGACTTGCTTCATATATTCGAGACCGCCGAGTGCCACTTGAATTGTGTCCGACTTCTAATTTGCAAACAGGCGCTGCTAAATCTATAAAAGAGCACCCCATTGGAAAGCTTGGAAAATTGCGTTTCCGTATTACCGTCAACACAGATAACCGATTGATGAGTCAAACATCTATGACAAATGAAATGCAACAACTAGTCGATGCTTTTGAATGGACTTTTCAGGACCTGCAACGCGTGACAATTAATGCTCTAAAAAGTGCGTTCATCCCATTCGAAGAGCGTTTGGCAATTATTGAAGAAGTTATTAAGCCAAGATTTTCAGCTATTTCTGCAGAATAAGTGTTAAACCCCGATTGGGTGCCAGGTAGTTTTAAATTCCATAAAAGATAAAATTCTGGCAGGTGAGTGTTTCTCACCAAATGAATGAATGCGCTTGAGATTCTCTGCTCCCGCAATTTTGATATCAGAGCGCAGGTCATGGTCTACGCCTGAGATGTCGAGTCCATCGATATCCATATGAGAGGCAAACCAAGGCGCTAATTCGCTCGTTGCGCCAGTCAAAATGTTACATACTCCCGCTGGTAGATCGCTGGTCGCAAGAACTTCTGCAAAAGTCATTGCAGGCAAAGGTGCGCGATTACTGGCTAACACAATGACGCTGTTTCCGGAGACAATGATTGGGGCAATTGCATCAATGAGTCCAAGGAGAGAATTTTTCTCTGGCGCAATGGCACCAACAACTCCCATCGGCTCTGGAATCGTAAAATTGAAATAAGGGCCAGAGACTGGGTTAGTTGCACCAGCCAGAGCCGATAATTTATCTGACCAACCTGCATACCAAACCCAACGGTCAACGGCTTGATGAACTTCTTTTAGTGCATCTTTTATAGAGATTCCATCAAGGGCGCTAATTTCAGTTGCGAATTGATCGGCGCGACCTTCGAGCATTTCTGCAATGCGATAAAGAATTTGACCGCGGTTATAAGCGGTAGCTTTTGACCAACCGCTATGTGCGCTACGTGCTACGACAACGGCATCTCGCAAATCTTTCCGTGAAGCAAGTGCTGGGTTAGCAAGAAAAGTTCCATCGTGTGCGTGCACTTCATAGGTGCGCCCGGATTCGCTTCGAGGAAATGCTCCGCCGATAAAGAGTTTGTACGTCTTCTTCACTTCGATGCGCTCACTCATTGTCGCCACCTTCTCCTGCGCTCTTGAGGTAAGCCGTTAAACCATGGCTTCCACCTTCTCGACCCCACCCTGATTCTTTATATCCTCCAAAGGGACTTGCAGGATCAAACTTATTAAATGTATTCGCCCAAATAACCCCGGCTTTGAGTTGTTGGCTCGCCCAGTGAATTCGCGAGCCTTTCTCGCTCCAAACCCCGGCTGAAAGGCCATAAGGAGTGTTATTTGCTTTCTCTATCGCTTCTTGGGGTGTTCTAAAAGTGAGTACTGAAAGAACTGGCCCGAATATTTCTTCTTGAGCGATGCGATGTGCTTGCGTAACGTTGGTAAATACGGTCGGCGCAAACCAGAATCCTTTACTTGGCAATGTGCACTGAGGACTCCAGCGATTGGCACCCTCATCTTCTCCTGATTTGGCCAAATCTTTAATCTTTTGCAATTGTTCTGCTGAGTTGATGGCACCAAGGTCAGTGTTCTTATCTAGCGGATCTCCCACTCGAATTTTGGACATCCGAACTTTGAGTTTAGAAACAATTTCATCTGCAATAGATTCTTGAACAATGAGGCGAGAGCCAGCACAACAAACATGGCCTTGATTGAAGAAGATTCCATTAACAATTCCTTCGACACATTCATCAACCGGAGCATCGTCGAAAACTATATTTGCAGCCTTGCCTCCTAATTCCAGCGTTGCCTTCTTATTTGTCGCGGCAATAGCCTTGGCGATAGCTTTACCCACTTGAGTTGAACCCGTGAAAGCAATCTTGTCGATGCCTGGATGATCAACGAGCGCAGAACCTGTTCCTCCATCACCGGTAACAATATTGACAACACCTGCTGGCAGTTCTGCTTGTTGGCACACTTGCGCAAATAGTAGAGCGGTGAGGGATGTCGATTCTGCAGGTTTTAAGATAACAGTATTTCCAGCAGCAAGCGCCGGAGCAATTTTCCAAGCAAGCATCAGGAGTGGGAAGTTCCAAGGAATTATCTGACCCGCAACACCGAGAGGATGCGGAGCGCTACCAACTCCTGCGAATTCTAATTTATCTGCCCAACCCGCATGGTAGAAAAAGTGTGCACATGCCAGTGGGATATCTATATCTCGAGATTCACGAATCGGTTTTCCGTTATCCAGACTTTCTAAGACAGCAAATTCACGAGAGCGTTCTTGCATGATGCGGGCGATGCGATAAAGATATTTCCCGCGTTCTCTACCTGGCATTTTTGACCACGTAGATTCAAACGCCACTCGTGCACTTGCCACAGCACGATCTATGTTTTGAGCATCTCCGAGCGCAATATGGCTCAATATTTCTTCATTTGCTGGGTTAATAGTAGGAAAGTGATTGCTGCCTTTTACGAATTCACCATTGATGAAATGTCCATACTCGCTCGCGATCGACACTATGGATCGAGATTCAAGCGCCGGTGCGTATTCGAATTCAGTCATGGGTATTCGCCTTAATCGATTGATACATAGGAGGGACTTGGATAAAAACCATCGCGAGCCTTCATTCTCTGCATGAGCAAGTCATTGAGGAGGGCGCTTGCACCAATTCTAAACAGAGAGGGAGTTAACCACTGGCTACCTACAGTCTCGTTAACTAGGACTAATTGCTTAATGGCGTCTTTAGTTGTTCGGATTCCACCGGCGGCTTTGACTCCAACCTTGTGGCTAGTTAACTCGTGAAAATCGCGCACTGCCTCGAGCATCACTAAGACAACTGGTGGCGTAGCCGCAGGTGTAACTTTTCCTGTTGAAGTTTTAATAAAATCTGCACCGGCTAACATTGCAACAAAAGAAGCGGTTCGAACATTGTCATAGGTAACGAGTTCGCCTGTTTCCAGAATCACTTTTAGATGAGCTTTACCGCCACATAGCGTTCGAATTTTTGCAATCTCATCAAAAACTTGCACGTAATTGCCGGAAAGAAATGCTCCACGATCAATGACCATATCGATTTCAGTTGCTCCTGCATCAAGGGCATCTTGTGTATCTTGAATCTTGACCGCCATGGACGCTCTTCCCGAGGGAAATGCTGTCGAAACAGCTGCAACTGGAACATGAGTTCCGCCGATACTGTCCAGATGGGCACGCGCAATCGCAACCATGTCGTTGTAGACACAGATTGCGCCAACACTGGGGACTGTTGCATCCGTTGGGTCTGGGCGTACCGCCTTATTACATAGCGCTCGAACTTTTCCAGGGGTATCTGCACCTTCCAAAGTTGTGAGATCAACCATGGAAATTGCTAAATCAATCGCCCAGTTCTTTGCAGAAGTTTTAATGCTCCGAGTTGCCAACATTGCGGCTCTAGATTCAGCGCCTATTTGGTCAACACCTGAAAGAGTTCCAAGGAATTTTCGCAGAGAGGCTTCACTTCCATCTACCAGTCCGTAAAATTCCACGGCACTACCTTACCTTCTTAGGAATGTTTTAAGTATTGGCTTAAAGGCGTGCGTAATTCATTAAGGATCTTTGTCGCTTCATCCCGTCCAAGGTGGCTAATAACTTCTATGTAGCATTTGATTTTTGCTTCAGTGCCACTTGGTCGAATAATGATTCTGATTCCATCTTCTAGCCACAATCGCAGACCTTCCGTTGGCGGGAGCCCATCGGTTGGCTCGGCAAGATTGTCAATGGAGGATACTAAATAGTGAGCAATGTGAGTGGGTGGAGATAGTTTCACCCTTTCCATAATGGAATGCACTTGATCAAGGGATTGGCATCTGTGGGAAATTTGCTCGTTGCCGTGAAAACCGTAGAGATTCCAAATTTCATCTAAATAGTCGATAAGTGACTTTGATTGGAGTTTCAATTGAGAAGCAATTTTTGCTAGAAGTAGTCCTGCTGAAATTCCATCTTTGTCATTAACTGTTCCCGAGTCAACACAATAACCCAGCGCTTCTTCGTAACCGAAAGTTAGGTTCTCTACTTTTGAAAGCCATTTGAAACCTGTCAACGTAGTTTCAAACTTCCAATCATGCGCCAGGGCAATTTTTCCAAGGATTGACGATGAAACTATAGAAGTAGCTAGAACACCTGTTGGTGAAGTCGATGCGATGTATTGCCCAAGTATTGCTCCAATCTCATCTCCTCCAAGCATGCGCCAAGAACTATCGTGCGCTTTCACTGCCACGGCACAGCGATCAGCATCGGGATCATTTGCGATCACAATATCTGCTCCGAATGTGCGCGCGGTTTCTAAGGAAAGATCCATGGCCCCTGGCTCTTCAGGGTTTGGAAAAGGCAGAGTGGGAAAATCAGGATCAGGTTTTGATTGGCCCTCAACTAAAATTGGTTGTGCAAAGCCTGCTTTATGGAAAACTTGTTGCAATGTGCTTGTACCGACACCGTGCATGGCGCTATAAACAATTTTTATGTCATGCATTGAATGTTTGCCAGCTATAAGCGCAGTTTTAGTAACGTATTTTTCAACAATGCTTGAATCAAGCACGATTGCGTCATTGCCTCGTGGCTGCTTCGCTAACGAGGTAATTAACGAGACTTCATGGCTTATTTGCGAATCTGCTGGCGAAATAATTTGTGAGCCTCGGTAGTTAACTCCATCAACAGTGCCACCTAAATACACTTTATATCCGTTATCTTGAGCAGGATTATGACTTGCTGTGACCATGATTCCTACGTCAACACCTAGTTCATTCACCGCAAAAGCAAGTACGGGCGTTGGGAGTGGCTCAGGGAGAATAAAGACTTCCATTCCAGCGCCGCTAAGAATTTCAGCACTTACTCGGGTGAAATCTTCAGATCCATGACGAGCATCGCGACCAATAACAACGCTACGCAATCCGCGCGTTGACATATATCGAGCAAGCCCTGTTGCAGTTCTTCCAACGACTGCCTGATTCATGCATGATGGACCTGGTCCGAGTGGCCCACGCAGACCTGCTGTTCCAAATTGAAGAAATCCGGAAAAACATTTTTTTAATTCAACTTCATTATTTTCAGCAATGTATGTTCGCAATAACTCTGCAGTTGCAGGATCTGGATCATCGGCAATCCAGGCATGGACTTCGGAGAGTAGCTCGGTGTTCATGGCTTTAGAGTAGTTTCGGAATTACACCTTTGAGAAGTGCGCCCATGCGATCTGCAGCGCTTTTACCTGCTGCGATAACTTCTTCGTGATTGAGTTTTTCACCAGTAACGCCAGCTGCGGCGTTAGTTACCAATGAGATTCCCAGCACTTCAGCGCCCATGGCATGAGCTGCAATTGCTTCTGGAACGGTAGACATGCCAACTAAATCAGCTCCCATCGTTCGCATCATATGAATTTCAGCAGGCGTTTCATACGTTGGTCCGCGCCAATGTACGTAAACACCTTCTTCAAGAGTTGGGTCTTCATTTTTTACGATGGCGCGAATGCGCTTGCTATACAAATCAGTTAAGTCAACAAATTGGGCTCCACTGAGTGGACTCGTTGCTGTGAGTGAAATGTGGTCACGAATGAGAACTGGTTGCCCCACTCGATATGCAGTGTTGATGCCACCACATGCATTAGTCAAAATAATTACTGTGCATCCAGCCTTTACCGCAGTTCGAACCCCATGCACAACAGGTTCAATTCCTTTGCCTTCGTAGAGATGGGTTCTGCCCAAGAAAACCAGTGCATTGATTGCGCCCTGTTCGCCGGCAATTGTGTACGAGCGAATTTTTCCAGAATGACCAACAACTGTGGGTGCTTCAAAACCGGGGATCTCATGAGTATCACATTCATGCTGAGGGGTTCCGAGCGCATCTGCTGCGCCAACCCAACCAGATCCCATCACAAGGGCAATGTGATGACGTGCAATACCAGTTCGCTTTGCAATTGCATCTGCAGCATCTTGCGCAGTTTTCATTGGGTCGAGGTAGAGACTTTCGTTAGATGATGCGCTCATTGACTAATAATGTCACAGAGTGTGGCGCCGTTTGAAACGCTCTCACCGATGCCGGCAGTGAGATTACTGATAACACCAGATTTGTGCGCTACCAAGGCTTGTTCCATCTTCATCGCTTCAAGAACGATGATTAAGTCACCTATTTCTACATGATCTCCTTCGGCAACTGCAATTTTTACGACAGTTCCTTGCATCGGGCTAGTGAGTGCGTCTCCAGTGACAACTCCACTCATACCTTTCTTGGCTCTGTGTCGTTTATGAACAGGTTCAGGGGCATGAAGAAGTACTTCAAATCGGTGGCCATTTATTTCTGCAACGAGATGTTCAGGCGCGGCATGGGATTGAATTTGGACACTAGCGGGAACAAAAACAGGGATCTCATTAACGAATTCATTTTCAATATAACTGGTGTAAACCTTGAAATCTTTTGTAAACGCAGGGTCTTCAACTATGGCGCGATGGAAAGGTAGTGCAGTTGCTAGCCCGTCGATCTGGAATTCCTTGAGCGCGCGTCGTGCACGTTCTAGTGCTTGTTCGCGTGTACTTCCAGTGACAATCAGTTTTGCTAATAGCGAGTCAAAGTTTCCACCAATCGTGTCGCCGTCTTTAAATCCTGCATCAACTCGCACCCCAGGGCCTGTTGGAAGTACCCATTGGGTGATTCGGCCAGGTGCTGGCAGGAATGATCTTCCTGGGTCTTCACCATTAATTCGAAACTCAATCGAATGCCCACGAATAATTGGATCTTCGTAACCCAATTCTTCACCCATTGCAATTCTGAACTGTTCACGTACTAGATCAATTCCAGTTACTTCTTCACTAACTGGATGCTCAACTTGGAGACGGGTGTTAACTTCCAGGAAAGAAATTGTTCCATCGACTCCGACAAGGAACTCACACGTACCTGCTCCCACGTATTTAGCTTCTTTCATAATCGCTTTACTAGAGCGATAAAGCTCGGCTGTCTGTTCCTTAGTTAAAAATGGTGCTGGTGCTTCTTCTACAAGTTTTTGGTGACGACGTTGGAGTGAGCAGTCTCTTGAACTAACCACAACTGCGTTGCCGTGACTATCTACCAAAACTTGAGTTTCTACATGTCGCGGACGGTCTAAATATCGCTCAACAAAACATTCACCGCGCCCAAATCCAGCAATTGCCTCACGAACAGCTGATGCAAAGAGTTCCGGGATTTCTTCCATTGTGTGTGCAACTTTAAGACCGCGACCTCCACCACCGTGAGCGGCTTTGATTGCAATTGGTAACCCATGCTTTTTTGCGAACGCACTCACTTCTTCATGGCCATCGACAGGGTCTGCAGTTCCGGCAACCAATGGAGCACCTACTTTGGCGGCAATTTTTCGTGCAGAAACTTTATCGCCAAGCAATCGAATTGCTTCAGGTGAGGGCCCAATCCAGATAAGTCCTGCATCGAGTACTGCTTGAGCAAAGGATGCATTTTCAGATAAGAATCCATATCCGGGATGAATAGCATCTGCGCCTGATTGCTTTGCAATCTCTATGATTTTTTCAATATTCAAATACGTTTGTGTCGCGGTTAAACCATTAAGAGCATAGGACGCATCGGCTAGTTGGGCATGAATTGAGTTTCGATCTTCACTTGAGTACACAGCAATGCTTTTGAGTCCGTGATCTTTACATGCGCGAATAATGCGCACGGCGATTTCGCCCCGGTTGGCAATTAGAACACTTTTCATTACTTTGCTCCCTGGCCCCATGAGATCACTTTTGAGATTTCAGATCTGGCCATGAATACCCCAATTTGCTTGTCATCGCTCGAAGCAATGGTATCGAAAGCCCAATGACATTTGTGTAGTCACCATTTATTGAGCTGATAAACGCACTACTGAGTCCATCGAGAGTAAATCCGCCGGCAACTCCCAGGGGCTCACCCGAGGCAACGTAATCTGCAATTTCAATTTCGTTCATTATTGAAAAGTTAACAGTCGTGGAGGCTAGATTGGAAATTTCACGATCTTTTGCCGTGTCAATAACGCAATGTCCCGTATGCAAAATTCCAGACTTTCCGCTCAGCATCCGAGCACGTTCAATTGCTAATTCTGGCGTCAATGGTTTACCTAATGAGCGTCCTTCAAATTCAAATGTTGAATCACAAGCAATCACAAGGGCAGGCTCTTTGAGTGTTTCGCGGACAGTGTGAGCTTTTACAATTGCAAGTGCAATAACCATCTCACTGGGCGACATCGAAGAATATATCTCTGCATCTTCATCAACTCCGCTGACCACGATGGTGGGATGAATTCCAGCTGCCTCCATTAATTTCTTACGCGATGGGGAGGCCGATGCAAGAATTATAGAATGCACTTATTTCTTCCTGTGTAAGTGTTTGCGAAGTCGAGGCGTTCCCCATTTACTTCTCCAAAACGTGCGAGCGGTTTCGGGACGCTCGTGAGATTTGAGCGCTTCTTCAAGTGCAATCTTTTCATCATCTGTTGGAGTGCCAGAAGTAATCGTGTACTTAATCACAGAGGAATATTTCCGTGCTTACGCTCTGGGAGGATGTCGCGCTTATGACGTAGCGTGCGTAGCGCTTTGGTGATGTATTCACGAGTTTGGCTTGGTTCGATAACTGCGTCAATGATTCCACGCTCAGCTGCCAAATAAGGGTTTGCCAGCGTTTCGTTGTATTCAGTGATGAGATCTTTTCGCAAATTCTCTGCACTCTTGCTTTCGGCGATTTCTTTTCTGTAAAGAATGTTGACCGCGCCTTGTGCTCCCATGACGGCAATCTCCGCGCTTGGCCAAGCTAAACATATGTCGGCACCAATGTATTTAGATCCCATCACGATGTACGCGCCACCGTATGCTTTTCGCGTGATAACAGTAATAATCGGAACGGACGCTTCAGCATATGCATAAAGAAGTTTTGCTCCGCGTCGAATAATTCCATCCCATTCTTGTTCAACTCCAGGCAAGAAACCGGGAACATCAACAAGAGTAATAATCGGGATACTAAAAGCATCACAGAAACGTACAAATCTGGCTGCTTTTTCGCTTGAATTAATATCTAAGGTTCCAGCCAATTGAGAAGGCTGGCTTGCGATAATTCCCACGCTATGACCTTCTACTCGTCCAAATCCAACAACAATATTTGGAGCAAAGAGCGCATGAACTTCCAGGAACTCTGATTCATCAAGAATTGCTTGGATTAAAATCTTAATATCGTACGGTTGATTTGGGCTATCAGGAATCAGTGCATCCAGTGCCAAGTCACTTGCTTTACGTTCTAGTGTTTCGGTTGCAGGAAGCAGTGGTGAGCCATCAACGTTATTACTTGGCAGATACGACAAGAGCGCTTTTGCATAATCAAGAGCATCAGCTTCGTTCTCTGCTAAATAATGCGCTACGCCTGTGCGCGCGTTATGGATAGAGGCACCACCGAGTTCTTCCATGCCAACTTCTTCACCTGTTACGGTTTTAATTACTTCAGGACCGGTAATGAACATATGTGAAGTTTCATTGACCATAATGATGAAATCGGTAAGTGCTGGAGAATAAACAGCGCCTCCTGCGCATGGCCCCATCACAAGAGAAATCTGGGGAATAACGCCAGAAGAGCGAGTATTTAGTCTAAAGATTTTTCCATAACCAGCTAACGATGCAACGCCTTCTTGAATTCGAGCTCCACCAGAATCATTAATTCCGATGAGGGGCATTCCATTTTTCAGCGCATACTCGGCAATTTTGACCATCTTCTCCGCCATGACTTCACCAAGACTTCCGCCCATGACAGTGAAGTCTTGAGAATAGAGCGCAACATTTCGCCCATCGATGGTTCCGTACCCAATAACAACGCCGTCACCGTAAGGGCGGTTCTTTTCCATCCCAAAATTCACGGATCTGTGGCGAGCGAATTCGTCCAACTCAGTGAAGGAATCTTCATCGACAAGAGCAGCAATGCGCTCGCGCGCGGTCATCTTTCCTTTTGCATGCTGTTTTTCGACTGCTCGAGCTGAGCCAGCATGAACTGCCTCATCGAGTCGGTGGCGAAGGTCTTGAATTTTCCCGGCGGTTGTATGCAGATCTTGGTCCATACCCCTACGGTACTAGTCGTGAGCACCTTACGTACGCCGCTCGATGGCGCAAATATTAATTCCGCAGTAAAAAACAGTTACTGGCGGGTAAGCGTGGTCGATGTCACGGGTTCAACTCATAATGATTTAGTTCTACTCGCGCGTAACGGCAAGGCGAATCACGGTGACGTAATTGTTGCCGAATTCCAAACGCATGGCAGAGGACGCCTTGATCGGACATTTGAATCACCATCGCATTCTGCACTTCTGTTTTCTATGTATATACAGCCACAAATAGATGTAAATGATTGGGGATGGTTAGCGCTACTTGCAGGTATGGCAACTAGTAATGCAATTGCAGCTACAAATATCTTTGGCCTAAATAAACAACCACAATTGAAATGGCCAAATGATGTTCTTATTGGCGACAAAAAAGTATCTGGAATTTTAGCTGAAAGAATTGATACCGAAGGCGTAGTAATTGGTATCGGAATTAATGTTTCGACAACACTTGAAGAGTTACCCGTTACAACTGCAACGTCTCTAGCGATCGAATCTGGTACGCCTTGGGATCGGAATTTGCTGTTAGTCAAAATACTTGAAGAATTTGCAGAAACTATTAAGCGGTGGGAGGCGAAAGATGTGACCTTATCCTCTCAATATCTAAAAATGAGTGCGACAGTGGGCCGCCAAGTAAGAATTCAGGCACCCGACGGGAATTCTCTCGAATCACAAGCCGTGGGCATCGATGCAAACGGTTCTTTAGTGTTGAGAAGCGGTGAGCATGTGAGCGTTGGGGATGTCGTTCATCTTCACGCAAACTAGAATCTTCCTATGTCGAATCCGTTTCCAACCGTAGGTGTCATCGGAGCCGGCCAACTTGCCCGAATGATGGTTGCTCCAGCTACCGCCCTTGGTGTTGATTTGCTGCTATTTGCTCAAAGTTCAGAGGATTCTGCTGCTCAAATTACAAACCATATTGTTGGTGATTATAAAAATGTGGATGATTTGCGAGAGTTTGCAAAAAAGTGCTCTGTCATTACTTTCGAGCACGAGCTCATTCCCGTTTCGGTAATTCGAATCCTCGAAGCGGAAGGCATTGTGATCAGGCCATCGTCGGATTCATTTATTTTTAGTCAAGATAAAGCGCAGATGCGGGTGCGCCTTTCTAAATTTCCCGCGCCAAAATGGAAAGTTATAACTTCGAGCGAAGGTGTCACAGAATTCCCTCTTATTGCGAAGTCAATAGTTGGTGGATATGACGGACGCGGAGTCTGGAAAATTGATGGATTAAACGAGTTAGAGCAAGTTCTAGCTCAAAATGGCAAACTGCTTATCGAAGAGCTACTCGAATTTAATTGTGAAATTGCGGTAATGGTTGCTCGTTCTCCGCACGGACAAGCCTCAACATGGGCGCCCACTCAAACTATTCAGTTAGATGGCATTTGCATCAGCACAGTTACTCCTGCGCCGGATATTTCAGAAGATGTTGCCGTACGCGCTCAGAAAATGGCGCTGGATATTGCAAAAGAAATTGGGCTAGTCGGAGTGATGGCAGTTGAAATGTTTGTACGTGGAGAAGATATTTATGTGAACGAACTAGCGATGCGACCACATAATTCCGGGCACTGGACAATCGAAGGTGCACGCACGAGTCAATTTGAGCAACATCTGCGAGCTATATTGGATTTACCATTGGGGGATACTTCGATGAACTCCTCATTTGCCGTGATGGGAAATATTCTTGGTGGCACAAAAAGTGACATGTATCGACCGTATCTTCACCTCATGGCCCGATCACCCGGCCTTAAAATCCATCAATATAAAAAAGAGGTTCGACTCGGACGCAAAATTGGACACGTCACCGCAGTGGGGGAAAATATTCTAGACTTGCGCGAGAGCGTGGATCACGCGCTCGCATACATGAGTGGAGAAATCGATGAGTGAACCAGTTGTTGCCATCATTATGGGTTCTGATTCCGATTGGCCCATTATGGAAAGTGCGGGAAAAACTCTTGATGAATTTGGTATTCCCTATAGCGTTCAAGTGATTTCTGCTCATCGCATGCCTCTGGAAATGGTTGAGTTCGCACAAAGCGCCTCTGCAACTGGACTTAAAGTAATTATCGCTGGCGCAGGTGGCTCCGCGCACTTGCCAGGCATGGTTGCATCACTGACAACTTTGCCAGTTATTGGAGTGCCAGTTGCGCTCAAGTCATTTGACGGAATGGATTCTTTAATGTCAATTGTCCAGATGCCAGCCGGAGTACCTGTAGCAACAGTGGGCGTTGATAATGCCAAGAATGCTGCGTTACTTGCTGCACGAATTTTGGGTCTTTACGATGGTGCTATTTCATCGAAAGTGAAATCGGCGATGGAAAAGCAGCGCGAAGATGCAAAGGCAAAAGGAGAAAACTTGAAAGCCAGAAGAAATCAAAAGACAGGCTTCTAAGAAACCCTCTTTCGATATTCAATTGCAGGACATTTATTCATAACCGCAAGTAGGCCCGCTCCTTGAGCGCGAGCGAGAGCGCTCTCATCGATAACTTCCAATTGCAACCAAACGGCTTTAGCGCCAATTTTTATCGCATCGTCTACAACAACTCCAGCTAGCGCGGAATTAACAAATACATCTACTACATCTATTGGAAACTCAATATCTTCCAACCGGGCATAACCCCTTTCTCCATGAACGCTTTCTGCTTTGGGGTGTACGGGAACAATACGATGACCCTTTTGTTGCAGTAGTGCAGATACTCCAAAAGCCGGTCTCTCTGCGTTATTGCTTAGTCCGACTATGGCCCAAGTCTTGAGTGCAAGTATCTGATCTACAACTTCGTCGGTCATCGAGGAGTTAGTTCGTGCGCCCAAGTGCATGAAACTTCCACCCACTTGCAATCCAAGTGTCTCGATCTAATGCATTTCTTCCATCGATAATAATCGGATTCTTTACTAAAGCTTTAATTTCCTTGGGATCAATTTCTCTGTATTCGCGCCACTCGGTGAGATGGAGAACTAAATCTGCACCAGCAATACATTCTTTTGCAGTTGCTGCGAAAGTAAGAGTAGGGAAACGCTTCTTTGCGTTTGCCATAGCTTTTGGATCATGCACCGTGACTAGTGCACCCGCTGTGGCAAGTTGAGCAGCGATATCTAGTGCTGGGGAATCGCGAACGTCATCACTTTCGGGCTTAAATGCCGCACCCCAGATAGCAACGCGTAGACCAGTTAGGTCTTCTTTAAGTTCTGCTCGTACTAAATCAATCACCCTTTGTCGAGCGCGTAAGTTGATTGCATCAATTTCACGTAAGAATTCGAGCGCTTGCTTTGCTCCAAGTTCTTCGGCGCGCGCCATGAATGCGCGAATATCTTTGGGCAGGCAACCGCCTCCAAATCCAATACCGGCTTGCAAAAATTTGTTGCCAATGCGAGGGTCGTAACCAATTGCTTGAGCTAGCACGGTGACATCTCCGCCTGCTGCTTCGCAAACTTCTGCCATCGCATTGATAAAAGAAATTTTCGTTGCTAGGAAAGAATTGGCAGCAACTTTAACTAATTCTGAAGTAGGTAAGTCAGCTCGAATCCATGGCGTACCGAGTGCGAGTACAGGTGCGTACACTTGTTTCAATATTTCCTCTGCGTGATCACTTGTTACACCAACCACAAGACGATTTGGTCGAAGAGTGTCCTCAACAGCAAAACCTTCACGCAAGAATTCTGGATTCCACGCCAAGTCAGATTGCGGTGCAGTGCGACCGAGCTGTTCTCTCAGCCGAGATGCGGTTCCAACTGGAACGGTTGATTTCCCAACCACTAGCGAGCCCGGCTTGAGGAATGGCGCAATTGCTGAAACGGCGCCCTCAACATAAGTTAAATCTGCGGCCAAGCTTCCCTTTTTTTGAGGAGTTCCCACACAAACAAAATGAACATCTGCAGCTGCTACAGCAGAAAAATCAGTTGTGAAAGTAAGTCTTCCTGATGCAACTTCGGTTCGAAGTAATTCATCTAGTCCTGGCTCATAGAAGGGGAGTTCCCCACGGGAAAGTTGTTCGATTTTTTCTTGATCTGTATCGACGCCAATGACGGTAAAGCCCAATGAAGACATACACGCCGCATGTGTTGCGCCGAGATATCCAGTTCCGATGACTGAAAGGACTTGTTTCATGTTGCTCATTCTAGGAGGTAGGAGAGAAAATTCTCTCTATTTTAAGGCTCCGCAGGGGTTTTCATCTGCAGTGCGTGTTTTAAATTTATCAATAATTGAAGTTTTAGGTTTTGCTGATGATGAGGGTGAAGGTGAAGCTGTGATTACATCAACAATTTCAACATCATTAATAAGTCGTTGCCAAAGTTCGGTGGCTAATACTGGATCCCACTGTACTGTCGAACCAAGTCCAGGAACCGAATAATTAGTATTCGATAACGGGACGGTGAGAGTTCGAACCTTGGAAGCCGATAAATTACGCATCTGCTTGGCTAATGTTATTAAGTCATTGCCATTGAGCCCCGAGTCAGTTTGAACAGTGGCCATCGCCGCGTTGAAGAAATTTACTAAACGGATTGGATTAAGTAGAACACCAGAGCTAGTGGCTTTACGTAGTACCGAACTCATAAATTGTTGTTGACGTTGCATTCGACCTAAGTCGCCCATTCCATCGAAATCGCGAGTACGAACATACTTTAGGGCTTCAATTCCATTAAGAGTATGTACTCCGGCGGCGAGCACTAGATGACTCTTTGGGTCATTGATATCGCGTTTGGTACACACATCGATTCCGCCCAAGGCATCGACCATGTGCGCAAAACCAGCAAAATTAATTTCAACGTAGTGATCTATACGCAAGTTTGTTTCGTTTTCAATTGTGCGAATTAACAAAGGCGCACCGCCCCAATTAAATGAAGCATTTAGCTTTGCTCGCACTTGAGGGATTGTTTTACCTTGTTGGTCTATGTGTTCAGGTACGGTTACTAAACTATCTCGTGGAATAGAGATAATCATTGCTTTGTCTCGCGCTTTACTTATATGAACTAAGAGCATTGTGTCCGAGCGCTTACCGGCCGCTGTAGCCACGTTTCCAACCCGCAGTATTTTTAACTCTGCTTTTGTCAATCCTTCGCGAGTGTCTGAGCCCACGAGTAGATAATTAATTGCGCTACTTGGTTTCTCAGGGCGAGATTTTAATCCGGCGAATGCATCAATCCTTTTGAGGGATCCACTGACATGGCCGAGCCCTAACCAGGAAATAGCTGAAACCCCCACGATAACTATCGAGATTGTTGTAAGAATTCGAATCGCTCGCGTGGATTTCACAAGGAGAGCGTACTTGGGCGATAGCGTTATCGCGTTATGACGCCATCAAAGGAACCGTTACCTGCCTCACCACAAGAACCCAAATCTGGGGTCCTTGAGGGTGTTAGCGTTATTTTGCCTGTACTTAATGAAGAGTTACACATATCAGAGGCAATCACTGCAATTCTTTCTCAGGATTATCTCGGTAAATTAGAAATCATTCTGGCATTGGGCCCTTCGCATGATGGAACTGTTGATATTGCGCAAGCACTCCAAGTCAAAGATCCTCGGATTATTTTGGTGGATAACCCCACTGGTCGTACGGCAACAGGTTTAAATCTTGCTCTTGCCCAATCGCACTACTCAATAGTTGTTCGAGTAGATGGCCATTCACAGATTCCGAATGACTACGTTTCAATGGCAGTCAAAATATTGAATGAAACTGGCGCTGTAAATGTCGGTGGCGTAATGGGCGCTGAAGGAGTTACTTCATTTGAAAAGTGCGTGGCAAGTGCAATGAGAAGTCCATTGGGTGTGGGCTCGTCAAATTTTCACACCGGTGGAAATCCGGGGCCGGTAGACACCGTCTATTTGGGCTGTTTTAAACGTTCTGCACTTGAAGCAGTGGGTGGATTTGATGAGAGATTTACTCGCGCTCAAGATTGGGAATTAAATTTTCGTTTACGTTCGGCTGGGGGAGTTGTGTATTTCGATCCACGACTTCATGTGACCTATCGACCTCGAAAGAACTTAGGTGCCCTTGCCAAACAATATTTTGAATACGGAAGATGGCGAAGAGTTGTGATGCGACGCCATCAAGGAACAGCAAATCTTCGATATTTAGCGCCACCTTTTGCTCTTCTTGGAACACTCTTATCTGTGATCTTTGGAATAGCGCTCACTCCGATATTTTTGATTCCAGCACTGGTTTATTTGTTATTTATTTTGGGTGCATCCATTTTAATTGGCAAAGGTTTGTCCGCAAAAGTACGACTTCCAGCAATCTTGCTCGTGATGCATATGTCGTGGGGCGCTGGTTTTCTTACTTCGCCTAAGACTCTGGCGCCGTAAACTTAGCCAGAGTTGAGTACTGCGGTAGCCTGACGCAGTGGAACCAACAACTGCCAGCGAGGTTTATCTTCCTTTTCGTAAGGGACTTCCACCTCTGCGTGGCTATTGGCGCACGCTTTGGAAGCGACGAGCATTTATTGCCGAATATTCGCGCTCAGAATTACGCGAACAACACTACGACAGTGTTTTTGGTCAAATTTGGTTAATCCTGAACCCTTTATTGCTTTCTGCAGTTTATTTCATATTGATTGTCATTATTGGTGGACATAGCGATAAGTTGCGATACGGCCATTTAACCGCTTGCTTATTCCTTTTCTACTTAGTTTCAAACTCTCTTAGTGCTGGTGTGAAATCTGTAACCGCGGGTCAGCGCCTCATTCTCAACACAGCATTTCCGAGAATTATGTTGCCCATCTCAGCAACGGTTGTTGCAATTTTTAGATTTCTCCCGACTCTCGTTATTTTTGCGATACTTCGCTCTATTCTTGGATTACCAATTTCTTTCCAAATCTTCTGGGCAATTCCAATTGTTATAATCACCGTTTTATTCGCACTAGGCCTTGCGATTTCAATATCTTGCATCAACGTGTATTTCAGAGATATCGCTAACTTCTTGCCCTATTTCACTCGCACCCTCCTATACCTTTCTCCCATCTTGTGGGAGGCGTCTGACATCAAGCCACAACTGCGAACCGTTGAACTCTTTAATCCAGTATTTTCGATTTTGGATTCATGGTCGCGAGTTGTAGTACATGCACAAGCTCCTCAGCTTTCAAGCATGTTGATTTCCCTAGCTTGGGCGATATCAATTTTCTTCATAGGCACTTATTTCTTCCTTTCAAGAGAGAGGGAGTTTGCGGTCCGTGTCTAATTCACTTCATACCTCAGGCGATATCGCCGTTTCGGTTCAGCACTTAGGACTTACATACACGACGACTATTGATCGTCGTCCAACTTTGAAGTCACGAGTAAAAACTTTAGGCCGCGGTACAAAACACACACGTACTGTTCGCGCTCTTGATGACGTGATGCTAGATGTTAATTACGGCAGCGTGCTTGGCGTTGTTGGCGCAAACGGTGCGGGTAAGTCATCGCTAATGCGAGTAATTTCGGGAATTCTTCCACCAACACAAGGACGCGTTGAAGTGTTTGGGAAAGTCAGCACGTTATTGGCGCTCGGTGTTGGGTTTAGTCCGTCGCTGTCAGGTAGAGCAAATGTGCACCTTGGAGGCCTTGCCGCCGGCATGACTCGAGATGAAATTGCCGACCACTTTGATGAAATTGCAGACTTTGCAGATTTAGGTGAAGCCATTGACGCGCCAATGCGCACATACTCATCTGGCATGTATGCCAGATTGGCTTTCTCGGTTGCAGTTACAGTCCGTCCAGATATTTTGATCGTTGATGAAGCACTAAGCACGGGGGATGCCAAGTTTAAAGAAAAAAGCTTAGAAAAGATTAAGGAGTTGCGCAGTGACGCACGAGCGCTAATTTTGGTGAGTCACGCTCTGGGGACAATTAGAGATATCTGCAATGAGGTTGCTTGGTTGGATAAAGGTCGTTTAGTCCAGCGCGGAAATCCAACGGACGTAGTCGATGCATACTCTCAATTTTTGCAGGTCGGAAAGAGCGCAGCTATCGATGAGGATATTTAAGCTTCTATCTCTTCTGGTATTCATCAATTGCATTTCAATGTCCTCATCTGCCTTTGCTCAAGACCCGCCTCCCACCTTTTCATTTCAAGGCTCTGGATATGGACATGGTGTAGGCATGAGCCAAATTGGAGCCCGCGGCCAAGCGCTTGAAGGAGAAAGTGCAACCTCGATTGTTAATTATTACTATAAAGATGTTGTTGTGGCGCCGGTCAAAGATGATTATCTGTTGCGTGTAAATATCGGACATCAACTTTCTGCTGTTTCAGTAAACACCCAAACTAAGTCTGGATCACTTCGATTAATTTCTGGTGATGTTCAAGGTTTAGACACATCAACCAATTCACGAACTTTCCCTACAAAAGTAAACCTTACCTTTGGAATTTCGCGCTCGGATATCGTTGGCAAGGCTATATACGCGAACGGCAAAATTGTAGATTTGCCGTCAGGAAAACTTTGGACAATTAGGTGGAGCGGAACTCGCAATCTAGAAGGTCAAGATTCTGTAGCAAGTGTGGCCATTAATGGAATTACAACGAAGTATCGTTATGGACAAATTCAAATAAAGGTTGTGAAAACCCCACTTGATGGCTACCGCTTGGAAGTCACCAATACTTTGCGAATTCACGATGAATACCTCTGGGGGATTGGAGAGATGCCATCTTCTTGGCCAGCCGCAGCTCTACAAGCGCAAGGCATTGCATCTCGAAGTTACGCTTTGGCTAAAGTTGGGAAATACAACACAAGTTGCGATTGCGAAATCTATTCGGCCACTCGTGATCAAAGTTTTATTGGTTACGCCAAAGAGTTGGAACCAAAATATGGTCAACTGTGGAAAAATGCGATCGAAGCAACGACAACTGATGCGGCTAATGGAATTGCGATTTTATACAAAGCAAAGCCCATCTCCGCTTATTTCTTTTCCTCATCACCCGGTCAGACCGAATCAGGGATAGATGTCTGGACTAAAGATGTACCATTTGTTGCAAGCGTTCCTGATCCATGGAGCTTAGATCCCATTCTAAATCCCCGATATGTTCATTGGGAGAGAACCGTAGAACAGAACACAATCGCTGCAGCATTTGGTTTACCAAATGTGGCAACACTTGAAATCGCCAGTAGAAATCCAACAGGGACCGTTGGAGTTATTCTGGGCACTTCTGCAGAAGGTGTAGTTAGTCAATTAAGTGGAGAAGCTTTTAGAAGTAAAAGTAAATTGCCTTCAGCGTGGTTTGATTTCTTGCCTTAATTAGAGTGGAGTACTGAATTCAAGCCACCCCATGAACCAGTACGCATGACAACTTCTAAATTTCCATCTAATGAGTTTCTGCGGAAAAGAAGGTCGTTAGCGCCTGAGAGTGAACCAGCCTTAACTGTTTCTCCATCTGGAAGTTTGATTTTTGAAGCGGCGGTAATGTAAGTGCCGGCTTCGACAACACAGTTATTTCCTAATGAAATACCAATTCCTGAATTTGCTCCTAGAAGGCAATTCTCTCCGATAGAAATTACAGTTTTGCCTCCCCCACTGAGAGTACCCATGATGGACGCACCACCTCCGATGTCAGATCCATTGCCGACAACAACACCAGAAGAAATTCGACCTTCAACCATTGACGTACCTAAAGTTCCTGCATTGAAATTAACAAAACCTTCATGCATAACTGTGGTTCCGCTGGCCAAATGCGCTCCCAATCGGACTCGATCAGCATCAGCGATTCTGACTCCACCGGGAACTACATAATCAACCATTCTTGGAAACTTATCAACGCTGAGAACTGTGACGTGTCCATGTTTGGCAATAAGACGTGCCCTAACTTCTTCAAATCCTTCGACTGCGCATGGACCGTGTGAAGTCCAGACAACGTTATGTAGAAGTTTAAAGACACCTTCAAGTGACTGACCATGAGGTGCCACTAAGCGATGTGAGAGCAAGTGGAGGCGAAGGTACACATCGGTAGCATCTTTAGGTGGCTCAGTAAGTGTGATTGTTGTCGTTACGATTTTTCTTTCAACTTTGCGTTCATCATCTCGGCCAACGAGTGCAGTGAGAAAAGATGGTACTTCGGTAGTAATAATTGATAATGAAGGCTGCGGAAACCACACATCGAGTACATCGCCGGCAAAAGTGAGCGTCGCGATTCCGTGAGCTGATGCGGTGCTTGAGGTTGGCATGGGTTAAGGGTAGCCCCTATTCTCGACTCATGCGTATTGCTGTGTTCTGTTCATCCTCACCAACTATTGCCGATAAATACCTAAATCTCGCCACTGACCTTGGCGTGGCTATTGGGTCCCGCAGATGGGATTTAATTTCTGGTGGAGGCCACATTTCAATGATGGGGGCAGTTGCACGTGGAGTCCGAAGCGGCGGCGGAAAAACCATTGGTGTAATTCCGCAAATGTTAGTAGATATTGAATTCGCAGATCACGATAGCCACGAATTGCATGTAGTGACATCAATGAGAGAGCGCAAAGCAATGATTGAGGATTTCTCTGATGCATTCATCGCGTTACCTGGTGGACCAGGAACTTTAGAAGAACTTTTTGAAATTTGGGTTGGAAGATTTCTCAAATTCCATAACAAACCAGTTGTAATTTTGGATCCATTTGGTGTCTATGCTCCACTGCAAGATTTACTTGACCATCTTGAGAAAGAAGGTTTTGTGAAGCCAGGTCAGAGAGAGTTATTGCAATGGTGCACGAATGTGGAGGAAGCACTTTCACATTGCGTCTAACTGCGGGAAAGAGTTAGAGGTAACCCAAATAGTTATAACAATTGCCTTCTATCGGCTATGAGATACCAAATGCCAAGCGCCAAGAAGGTAGCCTTGGTTCTATGACTGCGGAAACTCTGGCTCAATTGCTTGCCAGTTTGCCAGAGGAAGAGCGCATCATTTTGACCCTTCACTATCTGAAAAATCTATCTCCGAGCCAGATTGCCACTGCGCTACAAGTGCCAGAACGCGCAGTTGTCAACATCATTTCCATTGGCCGGGCCCGGCTCACTGCACGCCTAGATTTATGAGTTTTTAGGCTCTTGCACTCTCGATTTCTTAGTTCGGCGGTAAGTGCGAGATACTTCTCCCTCGTACATCGGTCGAAGTGGGAATTCCCTCATTGCGTACTTGATCGGTTAAGAAGGAGAGAAACATGGCAGCCATGAAACCCCGAACTGGTGATGGACCCATGGAGGTTACAAAGGAAGCACGCAGTTTAGTTATGCGAATACCTTTAGAAGGTGGCGGAAGATTGGTTGTCGAACTCAATGGTGAAGAAGCATCAAATCTTGGGAGCGCACTTCACGCGGCCGTATTGCTCCTAGTTAAGAAATAATTTTCCTTTACTAAGGTGAGCGCCTCTGCCGTTCCAAAGCTCAAAGGTCAACCACTTACAGTTGAGGCTGTCACTAGCGCTCACTCCATTGCAGTTGGGTTCTCAAAAAATAAAGAAGGAATGTTTAGTTTTTCAGCAAATCTCTCACTCATTTCCAAGATTGAAAAATACTTCGGGTTAAATCTTGTAGATGAATTAAGTTTCTTTTCCGCAACTGGAAAAGCTGGGGAAATATTTGAATTTCCAGTGAGCGCGCAAGATTCACAGTGCGATCGGATTTTCCTTGTAGGAGTCGGCAGTCATTCTCTTCTAGATGTTCGATTGGCCGGGGCAGCACTAGGAAGAAAATTACGCGGAAAAGAAAATTCTCTCTACTCTTTAGTGGCCCAGACTGGAACGGAAATTCTTGCTCATGGAGTATCGCTTATATTGGGAAATTACCAATGGACAAAGAAGACCAGTACGCCAAAGTTAAAGGCACCAGATTATTTCCTCAGTAATTCTCATCCTGAACAATTGGTTCGAGCACAAGTAGTTGCCCATGCCGTCCTTCGCGCTAGAGACATGATTCATACGCCCGCAAATATAAAGACGCCCGCCTGGATGGCTCAACAAGCTAAAAGTTTTGCGCGCAATACTGATTTGATTGTGAGCGTTCTGTCCGGAAAAGCATTGTCCGAATTTGGCGGACTTCAGGCTGTTGGAAACTCTTCTCCAAATCCCGGACCCCGATTTATTCAAGTGAGTTACGCCCCTCGCGGATCGAAAAATTGGCCACATGTGGTCTTGGTTGGAAAAGGTATTACTTTTGATACTGGCGGTATTTCATTAAAACGACCTTACGACACGATGATTGGTATGAAATGCGACATGTCAGGTGCGGCTGCAATTCTTAGCGTTGTTAGTGCAATGCCATTAACTAAACCAAAAGTAAAAGTAACGGCCTTGCTCATGTGTGCAGAGAATGCACTTTCAGGAACTGCGCAACGTCCCAGTGACGTAATTACACATTACGGTGGAACCACAGTAGAGGTAATCAATACCGATGCAGAGGGTCGCTTAGTTTTGGCCGATGGGTTGGCATACGCAAACTTGAATCTTGATCCAGATTATTTAGTTGATATTGCTACGCTGACCGGCGCGGCAACTCTAGGACTTGGTCGCCAATATGGAGCCATGTACACCCGAAATGACGTTCTAGCAAAGAAGTTGCATGACATTGGTGAAACATCAGGAGATCGAGTTTGGCATATGCCACTTATAGATGATTACTCGATAGCCCTTGAAAGCTCGGTTGCAGATTTCAATCACACTGCAGATAAACCGAAGTTTTCTGCGGGTTCAGTGACTGCGGCACTGTTTCTTGAAAAGTTTGTTGGGAATCGCAATTGGGTGCACCTAGATATTGCAGGTCCTGCAAGAAGTGAAGCTGATGCCGGTGAGAATCCTAAAGGTGGCACAGGCTTTGGCGTCCGACTCCTTATCGATTGGATATCGAGTATCAAATGAAAATCGATATGTTTTCTTACGCAGAAAACTTCATAACCGAAGATGAGGTGCTTGTTAGTGCACGTGCACGTGGAGTTGAAGTAGGCACACGTGATGTTTCTGTTGGCACGGGCTCTTATCTGCGCCATCTAGCGCACACGATCGCCGCTCAATCAGTAGTTGAAGTGGGCACCGGAGCGGGTGTGGGCAGTATTTGGATTCTGCGCGGAATGATTGAAAGCGGAACTCTTACTTCTATCGATGATGAAGCAGAGCATGCAAATATTGCTCGCCTTGCTTTTGCCGAAGCAGGAATTGCACCCGCAAGATTTCGCTTAATAACTAACCCAATGATGGAAGTTTTAGGAAAGCTCACCGAAAGAGCGTATGACTTAGTCGTATTAAGACATGACTCAGAAGACCTAGAGTTTTCAATTGAACAAGCACATCGCATTTTGCGCTCCGGCGGAGTTCTAGTTATCGATGCATTTTTCGGTGATGGAAAAGTTCCCGATCCTTCTCAAAGAGATACTCGAACTATCGCCTTAAGAGAAGCGGGGAAAAACATCCGTCTGGATTCTTCCCGTTGGATTAGTACCCTTATCCATGTTGGAGATGGAATTCTCTTAGCGACCAAACTCTAATTCTCAGACTTTTCTCGGATTTTTTCGGTCTAATAGGTGCATGCGCTCGAGGGCAAGGAGGTTGAGATGAACGATCAAGATCAAGGACCTTGGTGGTCTGCAACTAAACCTGCCTTGAAATCACTGCACATACGCTTGAGTCATGCGATCGCACTTGCAGTTGTTGCCGGTATTGCAGGAAGTCTTCTCTCCAATTTCTTGAACTTAGAATCAATATTTCATCAAAAAGTAAATCTTGTATCTGTAAGCAAAACAATTGAAAGACGGCCAGATTCGATCGCGGGCATTGCTCAACGTGTACTTCCTTCGGTAGTTTCTATTGCAACCAAATCAACTCGGGGAAGTGGAACCGGATCTGGCTTCATCATCAATAGCTCCGGCTACATTCTGACTAATAATCACGTTGTAGAGTCGGTAGCAACATCAGAGGGAACGATCACTGTAACCCTCAATGATGGCCAATCAATTGGTGCAAAAATCGTGGGTCGAGATACCGCTTATGATTTGGCTGTTTTGAAAATATCTGCACAAAATCTTCCGGCGCTCCAATTTGGCGATAGTGAAAAAATCCAAGTGGGTGACCCAGTGATTGCTATTGGATCACCTCTTGGCTTATCAGGAACTGTGACAACGGGAATCATCAGTGCTAAAAATCGCGCGGTGAGTACTGGCGGATCTAATGGCGAGAGTTCATTTATGAATGCGCTTCAAACAGATGCTGCAATTAATCCAGGAAATTCTGGAGGGCCACTGGTTGATATGACTGGGGCTGTCGTTGGAGTTAATTCAGCCATTGCATCTCTAGGTTCCTCTGGTGGAAGCCAAGTCGGATCCATCGGATTGGGTTTTGCGATTCCCATCAACCAAGCGCGCAAGACTGCCGACCAACTCATTGCAACGGGAAAATCTGTTTATCCAATTGTTGGCATATCAATTGAAATGGGTTTTGCGGGACCTGGCGCAAAAGTTGCACAATCACCAAATGGACTTCGCGCAGGAGGGCCGGCGCAGAAAGCTGGCCTGTTGCCAGGCGATGTCATTACAGTTTTTGATGGCAAGAAGATTGGCAACGCTGATCAACTAATCATCGCGATTCGAGCAAAAAGTGTTGGAGATAAAGTCACTCTTACCTATGAAAGAAGTGGCACATCTCATCAAGCTTCTGTGGTTTTAATCGCAGGGCCATAGGCCCGAAGTAGAGGTAGGCTCATTGCATGTTCTTTGATATTGGCGCAGGAGAAATAATCGGATTGGCTGTTCTTGGTCTTATCTTGGTAGGTCCTGATCGATTACCAAAGTTTGCTTCAGACGCAGCAGCAATTATTCGAAAAATTGCAAAAATCTCGCAAAGCGCCACAAAAGAACTTCGCGAAAATTTAGGACCTGGCTTTGAAGATTTGAAGCCATCAGATTTGCACCCAAAAACTTTCTTAAAGAAGCAGTTGGCTGATGCACTTGCCGAACCAGAATCTAATCAAGTCAGCAATGCAAAGATTGATCCTGACTTACTATGAGTACCGTTGAGTTAATCCGCACGGCACTGAGCAAAGTTCAAGATCCAGAATTACATCGCTCAATTACAGACCTCGGTATGGTGCAATCAGTCACTTTCGATAAAGGAAAAGCTTCGGTAGTCGTACTTCTAACTATTTCGGGATGCCCAATGCAGGATCGACTTCGCACCGATGTAAGTAGCGCGGTCCTATCTGTTGAAGAAGTAAAAGATTGTGCACTTGAATTTGGCGTAATGAACGAGGAACAACGCGATAACGTCAAGAAGATATTACGTAATGGGCGTGAGAAATTTATCCCCTTTGCTCAACCTGATTCACTGACTCGAGTTGTCGGTATCGCTTCTGGCAAAGGTGGCGTCGGAAAATCTTCCTTAACTGTGAACTTGGCAGTGTCAGCCGCGCAGAAAGGTCTGCGTGTAGGAATTCTTGATGCAGATGTTTATGGGCATTCGATTCCACGATTAATGGGACTCATGGGTCAACGCCCTACGGCAATTGACCAAATGTTTATTCCCTTGGAATCATTTGGAGTAAAAAGTGTATCGATGGAGATGTTTAAGCCAGAGCGGGCCGATGCAGTCGCCTACCGGGGACCACTTCTTCACCGAGTTCTTGAGCAGTTATTAAGTGATGCTTACTGGGGAGACTTAGATCTGCTACTTATTGATCTTCCACCAGGAACTGGCGATCTAGCTATCTCATTGGGCCAACTCATCCCAACATCAGAAATCATTGTGGTGACAACTCCCCAAGTTGCGGCTGCTGAAGTTGCAGAACGCGCCGGACGCATTGCACATCAAATAAAGCAACACGTAATTGGCGTCATTGAAAATATGTCTGATTTCCCTTGCCCGTCGTGTGGTGAAAGTATTTCTTTGTTCGGCACAGGTGGTGGAGAAGCTACATCAAAGCGCCTTTCAGAATTAGTGGGTAGTGACGTTCCGCTTCTGGGGAAAGTTCCATTTAATCCAGAGCTTCGCACCGGGGGAGACATGGGAACACCAGTTGTTCTGGCTCATCCTGATTCACCTGCCTCAATCGCAATTGATGCGATTGTGAGTCAACTTATTGTAAGAAGTAAGTCTTTACTCGGCGTCCGATTGGGACTTCTTACGTAACTCTTTGAGTATCTCTTCAATTGCATCGCCGAGTTCGCTTCGCAAGTAATCTCGAGTCGCTACTTCTCCCAAAGCAATTCTTAAACTTGCAAGCTCGCGAGTCAGATATTCAGTGTCTGCAATATTTCGTTCGTTTCGGGCGCGATCTTCGCTGAATTGAATTCTGTCACGATCTGTCTGACGATTCTGAGCCAACAAAATGAGAGGCGCTGCATAAGAGGCTTGTAGAGAAAGAATGAGCGTGAGAAAAATAAATGGATAATCGTCGAAACGAAGATTATGTGGAGCAAGAGAGTTCCAAAACGCCCAAGCAAGAACAAAGACGGTCATGTAAACAAGGAAACGCGCCGTACCAAGAAAGCGAGCAAAGCGCTCTGATAAGCGACCAAATGTTTCTGGATCGAAATTTGGACGTAGCGTGCGTCGAGTCTCGCGAGGAGTATCTAATCTATTTGTGCGTGCCATCACTACACCTCCAAATCACTTCTTGATATCACTTGACTTACATTGCCTTGACTTACGTTGCTATGCGTATGACGCCAGTTTTCTGGAAGCAGGTGATCGAGCACGTCATCGACAGTGATCGCTCCTAAGAGTCGATCATTTGAATCCACAACAGGCACAGAAAGTAAGTTATAGCTTGCTAAGTATGAAGCAACGGTATTTAGCGATGCGTCAGGATTTAAAGCCTGAGTATCGGTGTCCACGATTGAACCTAAAAGCGTTGCAGGGGGCTCACGAAGTAAACGTTGCAAATGGGCAATTCCAATGAAACGACCAGTAGGTGTTTCAAGAGGTGAGCGACATACATACACTTGTGATGCAAGTGCTGGAGAGATTTCGCTTTGACGAACGGCAGCCAAAGCTTCAGCGATCGTTGCATCAGCGGTGAGGACGATCGGTTCGGTTGTCATCATTCCGCCGGCTGAATAATCTTCATAGTTCATCAGACGCAAAACATCTTCAGCATCTTCTGGCTCCATGAGTTCGATGAGGGCTTGGGCTCGCTCGTCACCGATTTCTCTCAACAAATCAGCAGCATCATCAGGATCCATTTCACCTAAAACATCTGCTGCGCGCTCGCCTTCGAGTTCTGCAAGGAGGGCAACACGTGCACTTTCATCCATTTCTTCTAATACATCGGCGAGTCGTTCATCATCGAGTCCACGTGCAACTTCAACTCGACGCTTAGGTGCAAGGTCATGTAACACGGCAGCTAAGTCAGCAGCCCTGAGTGTGCTCAGCGTTGAAAGTAAGTTGAGTACACCTTGATCTTTTTCAATTTGTGCAAATCCAGCAAGATCTTCCCAAGCAAGTGTTGATGTTGCACCTTTGCGACGAATCCCTCGACTCTTTCGCATGATGTGAACTTTGGTAATGAGCCAATCTCCAGTGCGGTTGAGTTCCATACCCATATCTTCAACGACGACTGGTTCACTACTTTCAACGATAGTGATGGAACGATCTAGGAGTTCGCCAAGTACTAATATCTCGCCGGGACGGGTATCGAAGCGACGCATATTGAGAAGTCCAGTGATAACTACTGCGCCACTTTCAATGGATGTCACACGAGTGATAGGTACAAATACTTTGCGTCGCAATGGAACTTCGACAACGAGCCCAAGAATTCTTGGTGGTTGATTATTTGCGCGAAGGGTCGCGACAGCATCTCGCACCTTTCCTACTGGATCACCATTTGGGTCAAAGACCGCAGTGCCAGCCAGACGGGCGAGAAACACTCGATTAATCTGGTTTCCGCTCATGTGCTCAGGGTATCGGCTCGCCTTAATACTCGGCTTAGGTATTTATCCTCAGGAGTAGATAGTTTTGGACAATGGGTCCAAGGAATGCAGATAGCGATCGAATTTCCAGCCATATAGATATGCCTGGCCGCCCGGACCTGATTCGACTAGGTATTGGCATTGTCGGAATTGGAACTTCTGGCCCGCTTATTGCGCTTAGCGTCATGCCAATTCCAGCTTTGATTTTCTGGCGAAATCTTGGGGGAGCAATACTTCTCGCGCCATTTGCCTTTCGGCATAATCAATGGCGTCACAGAACCGGTATGAAGTGGTCTGTACTTGCTGGGATTTTATTAGCGCTACATTTTCTTGGATTCTTTCTTGCAATGCGCTGGACAAGCGTTGCTACAGGAACGGCAATGGTTGCGTTACAGCCAATATTTGCCGCACTTTTTGTCAAACTCACTGGCGACCACATTCCTTCGCGCGCATGGTTTGGCATGGGAGTTAGCTTTTGTGGAGTGCTTCTAGTTTCTGGAATTGATCTTCACTTTTCATTTCGCTCATTCGTCGGAGATTTGGCTTCACTGATATCTGCCGCCCTTGCCGCACTCTATGTAATGGCAGGTTCTCGAGCACGCGAAACCATGGAGAACACTTCCTATACAACCGTTTGTTACTTAGTGTGCGCTCTCACAATTTTGCCGATTGCATTCTTTACCGGAGATGCGGTTGTTAATTACCCTCCACGTGAATGGCTTATTGTTTTAGGACTAGTAGTCGGTGCACAACTTCTAGGACACACAATGTTTAACTCTGTCCTCAAACGAGTTTCACCTGCAATTGTTTCATTAATAGTTTTTTTCGAAGTTCCAGTCGGTGCCCTTTTGGCCCTTTGGTGGTTGGGCCAGCAACCTCCTTGGGGCGTCATACCTGGAATTATCATTATTCTCGTTGGATGTGGACTTGTAGTTTTGCGAACAAGGCCTGACAAAGAAAGTCTTCCATCATGATTGATTTACATACTCATTCAACATATAGCGATGGAACAGATACGCCTCGCGAGTTAATCAACTGTGCATTGTCGGCAGGAATAACAACACTTGCATTAACAGACCACGATTCCATTGCTGGATGGGAAGAAGCCAAACAAGCGGTGCGCGGTGATCTCTCACTTGTTCTAGGCGCCGAAATATCTTGTCTTACCGAAGAAGGAATCAGTGTGCACATGCTTGGCTTGCTATTTGATGGCGAAAATAAGCAGATGGTGCAGATGCTTGAGGAAACTCGCGACAGCAGAATTCCTCGAATGAAGAAGATGATTCAACTTCTAAACGCCGAAGGCATTGAAATCACAATGGAGGAAGTTTTAAGCGTTGTATCTGATGGAGCCACCGTGGGGAGACCACACCTTGCCGATGCATTAGTAGCCCGCGGATACATTGGCTCTCGCAATGAAGCCTTCGATGGACTCTTAAATAATGATTCAAAGTTTTATGTCTCGCATTTGGCCCCCACACCAGAAGTTGCTATTGCGCAAATAAAGAGCGCAGGGGGAGTTTCAGTCATAGCTCACCCATTTGCATCGTTTCGGGGAGCAACCCTAGATGAGGTTGCAATCGAATCTCTAGTCAAGGCAGGGCTCAATGGCATTGAGGTTAATCATCGAGACCAATCTGAGAGCGAGAGAATTGTGTTGCTTCAATTAGCAACAAGCATGAATCTTGTAGTCACAGGTTCAAGTGACTATCACGGGGCTGGAAAACTCAATTCACTTGGCGAGAACTCCACGAATCCGGGACAATGGGAACTCTTAGAAGCAATGGCAGATCAAAGGCGGGTGGTGAGAGCATGAATCTCAATAACGTTAGCGCGTTTACATTTGCAGCTCAAGCGTTTGTCACTTTGTTTGTGATTATGGATCCACCAGGTGCAACGCCGGTTTTCCTTGCTCTCGTTGCAGATAAATCTACGAAAGTCCGTAGGCGTTTGGCTTGGCAAGCAGCGTGTGTTTCATTTCTAGTCATTGCACTTTTTGCACTTTTTGGTCGTTTCATACTTAACTACCTCAACATTTCACTTGCTGCTCTTCAAGCTGCTGGTGGACTTCTCTTGCTCTTGGTTGCACTAGAACTACTTACAGACAAAAGAGATGAGTCTGCAAATACATCAGATGCAAACATCGCATTAGTTCCACTAGGAACACCACTACTTGCTGGCCCCGGTGCAATTGTTGCAACAATGATTTTCGTTCAGCGAGTGCACACGCCCTCATATGCAGTGGGCCTAGTTATTGCAGTAGTAGCGGTGCACCTTGCCATCGCGATTGCGCTCCTTTCATCGACAACAATTTTGAAAGTTATCCGTCCAGCTGGAGTAACTTTGGTCGCTCGAATTGCTGGGCTCTTACTTGCTGCAATTGCAGTGCAAATGGTTGTAGATGCCGTGAAAGCCTTTTCTATTTCATGGTAGTTGGACTTTTTTCACCTGACTCCATTGCGTGGCGAATACATTCTGATCCCTCCATGATTGTTGGTGGAATCAGAGCACTACTTCAGCAAGCACTTCATCCTGAAGCAATGGATGGCGTTGCGAAAAATTCTAATTTTCGTGAAGATGCATGGGGAAGGCTTCAACGCACGGGAGATTATGTTTCTACGCTGACCTTTGGGACTCCCGAGGAAGCAAACGCTTTAGCCTCCAGAGTTCGTACAGTTCATACAAAATTAGGCCTCGATGATCCCAAACTCTTATTGTGGGTTCACATGTCAATGGTTGATTCATTTTTGGATTGCGCAGTTCGATCAGGTTTAGAGTTAACTCACGTCGAGCAAAATCAGTATGTAGAAGAGATGGTGATGTTTGCACGTTTGGTTGGAATTCCACAAGAATCTGTTCCGACTACCAGCAACGAAATGGCTGAGTATTTCCAACAAATTGCACCAGAGTTGATGGCATCTCAAGATGCAAAACGTGCAGCACTCTTTCTTACAATCCCACCTCTTCCCACGGTCGTTCGCTTTGCTACACCGGCAGCACCTATGTGGGCAACGCTTTCATCACTCGCTGGATCTTCACTTCCAGACTGGGCACGAAAACTTTATGGTTGGCCAACTTTGCCAGGGCAAGGGATCGCAACAAATATTGCTCTTCGCACTTCCCGCTTTGCACTATTGCGTCTACCACGGGCGCCGATGGAGCCACCAATTCTTAAAGTAGCCAAGCAGCGCTGGGGATTAGTGAGCGCATGAGTACGGTATTAACAATTGCAAATCTTGCAGGTGGTACTACCAAAACCACAACGGCCCATAATCTAGCAGTTGCATTTTCTGAATACGGCAAGAAGGTATTGCTGATCGACCTTGATGCTAAAGGTGATTTAACATTCACACTTGGCGCTGAAGCGGCGCGATTTACGATTGCAGATTTGCTTACGATGAATGCATCGAGTGATTCAGCGGTCATTTCCTCACAAGAGCGATTTGATTTCATTCCTGGCTCTTCACATGTAAATAACGTTTCTGATAAAGAGAAGTTTGCATCTCTATTAACAAAGTTTTCAGAGAAATATGATGTGATAATTCTGGATACTCCATCAACTCCGAGCGCAGGGCTCGTTATGGCTCTTGAGGTAGCAGACTCAGTTCTCTATCCGATTTGTCTCACTACCGCCGCTTTTCGGGGAGCACACCGAATTCATTCCTTGGTTGGGTCTCACTTCACAGAGATGGCTTTCTTAAAAACAGATGGATTTCGGAACTCAAGACTCGAAAAGGAAATCGCTCAAACTTTCGATCTTCTGGATTGTGAAATCTCTAGCTCTGAAGAAATACGGGAAAGCACAAATACAATTTTGAGCGTTCTATCAACTTCAAAGAATTCAGTTATTGCTTCTAGTTACAGGGAACTCGCTTACTCTGTACTTGAAAAATTTTCGCTTATCTAGCTTTCCTTAAACTTCTTATTACGAGTTCTAGTCCGAGGAGTTTTCGTTTCAGGAGCCTTTAAAACGTGTGCCGTTTTTGCAGAAGGCTTGCGTGAAGGTTTTTCTGATTCCCTTGAACGACTGATTGTTGAGGTTGCAGCGCTGGCTGGCTTCATTCTCCCTGTTGATCCTTGTGGGATTTTCATCAGTGAAAATAAGTGGTCGGAGGATGAATACGTTTCAATTGGTTCGGCTAGCCCCAACTTAAGTGATTGGTTAATGAGGCTCCAGCGCGACATGTCATCCCAATCGACAAAAGTTACGCCGATTCCGTGAGCTCCCGCTCGCGCCGTTCTTCCAATTCTGTGAACATAAGTTTTGTCATCTTCTGGACATTGGTAATTAATAACGTGTGTGATCCCGTCAATATCGATTCCTCGGGCAGCGACATCTGTTGCAACCAAAACGTCGGATTTTCCTGCTTTGAAATCAGACAATGCGCGCTCTCGGGCACTTTGTCCTAGGTCGCCGTGAATCGCAGAGGCTTTAAATCCGCGCTCAACTAGATCGTCGGCAGTTTTTTGGCACGTTCTCTTAGTTCGACAGAAAACCATTGTTGGACCACGTCCATCTGCTTGCAATATTCGGGCCAACATCTCAATCTTGTCTAATGCATGCGCCCGCATAATGTGTTGTTCTACTCGAGAAACAACCGCACTTTCATCATCATTTTCTTGAGTTCTAATATGAACCGGCTGTGCCATGAAACGTCTGGCAAGGGCGATGATATCTCCAGGCATGGTTGCGGAAAAAAGCATTGTTTGCTGACGCGCTGGCGTGCTCGTAAATATTTTCTCGACATCGGGCAGGAAACCTAAGTCCAACATTTCGTCGGCTTCATCTAATACCAATCTTGCGACCTTGCTGAGTTTCAATTGTCCTTGGCGATAAAGATCTAGAAGGCGTCCTGGAGTTCCAACAACTATTTCAACTCCAGATTGGAGTTGTTCAATCTGTGGCTCAAAAGCACGGCCACCATATACAGCTAAAACTCTTATGCCACGAGTGCCTGCGAGCTCTTGAATATCTTTTGTCACCTGTACGCAAAGTTCTCGAGTGGGCACGACTACTAGAGCTTGTGGCAGATTCGCATCCTTAAAATCTTTCCACTCGGGATCCAGGGGGGCTATTACTCGCTCTACTAGTGGAATTCCAAAAGCCAGAGTTTTTCCAGTTCCTGTCTTGGCTTGGCCGATAACATCTCCATCGGCGAGAGCGATCGGCAAAACCATTTCTTGGATAGCAAATGGAGCGTTAAATCCATGGAGTGTGAGGGCTTCTATCGTGGATTGCCGAAGCGGAAGTTCTGCAAAAGTTATCGTCACCTCAGAGCGTGCCGAAACCAACGCGTCGTTCGGACTGTTCGCCGATTTCGATAAAGCCAATTTTATCTGCAGGCACAATTATCTGACCGCCTCGTGCATCACTTAATACCAAAGGAGTTTGTGACGAAAGGGCTGTGTTGAGGGCCACGCGAATTTCCTCACTTGTTAATGGGCACTCAAAACTGAGTTCTCTGGCCACATTAACGACGGCGATTCTGACCTCTACTTTGTGATTACTTGCAACTTTTTTTGTGCTCATAGGCAAATCCTACCTAGTGGTTAGGCTTTACAGCGAATCAGAATTTTTTAGCGCTCGTCAGTACGAGGGAATCCAGAAATTCCTCGCCACATTAGGTTAGAAACCAGATCCGTTGCTTGCTGACGAGAGAGCTTGCTATCTCGCTCTAACCAATGGCGTGCAGTTATTTGAGCACTCCCAATCAGTCCGACACCTAAAAGCATCGCAGCCTCTTGTGGCAAACCCGTATCGAGTGAGATAACTGCACTCACTGCAGCTGCGCAGTCGTATGTCATACGCGTGAGGCGCTCGCGAACTGCTGGTTCGACACTCATATCACTTTCAAATAACAACCTAAAAGCTTCGCCTTCACTTTCAATGAAATTAAAATATGCCACGACAGTTGCTCGAACTCGATTCGAATTCTCCGGAGTTGATGCGATCGCCTTTTGAATCTCAAAAACTAATGAATCAATGTGAATATCTAGTACGGCCAAATACAAATCTAATTTTGATGGAAAATGCTGGTACAGCACTGGCTTGCTAACGCCAGCTCTGTCTGCAATCTCATCCATTGCCGCGGAGTGATAACCGGCGGCGGTGAAAACTTCGAGGGCGGCTGCCAATAATTGCGCCCGTCTTTCATCGCGAGGTAGACGCGCTTTGGAATCATTGCGTGAATCAGTTGTACTCATCGGATGTATCGTAATGGGAAAAGCAGAATAAGTGTTCAATCAACGTTTCCTCTACTGATGCGCACCAAATGCAAGAGTAAGGCACAATGGCGCTATGAAATCATTGCCCTATGCCGGGTTCAGAGCGCTATTGGTTCATGCCCACCCTGATGACGAAACCATTAATAATGGTACGACCATGGCCATGTACTCAGCCCTGGGGGCGCAGATCACGTTAGTTACATGTACCCGCGGCGAAGAAGGAGAAGTCCTAGTTCCCGGACTTTCACATCTTGCAAGCTCTGAAAAAGATCAATTGGGCGATCATCGTGAAATAGAACTTGCCGCTGCAATGAAGATTCTTGGAGTAAGTGACCATAGGTTTCTAGGAAACAAAAATATTAAATTCAGAGATAGCGGAATGATGGGAACGGAACCAAACAATCGTCCAGATGTTTTTTGGCAAGCAGACCTTGAAAGCGCAGCTGATCTTTTGGTTAAAGTAATTCATGAGATTAAGCCTCATATTTTGATTACCTATGATGAAATTGGAGGGTACGGGCACCCTGATCACATTCAGGCTCACCGAGTTGCTATGCGTGCTTGCGAAAAGGCGTCAGAATGGCAAGTTAAGAAAATCTATTGGAACACGATTCCCAAGTCATTAATTGCAAAAGGAATTGAAGAGATGAAAAAAACTGGCTCAAGTTTTTTTGGTGCCGAGAGCGTTGACGATCTACCGTTCGCAAAAGATGACTCACTCGTAACAACTCTTATCGATGGAAGTGAATATGTAGATTTGAAAATGGAAGCGATGAAAGCCCATGAAACTCAGATTTCTCTGGATGGCCCATTTTTTGCTCTCTCTAATAACTTAGGGCAACAAATTTGGGGACAAGAGTTTTACACTTTGGTAAAAGGCACAAAGACGGGACCTTTTGACGCCGATGGACGTGAAACTAATCTTTTTGCTGGCGTAGATCCCGTATGAAAGTAATTCTTTCATTCCTTGCAGGCTGCGTTCTAGGTTTAGGTTCAGCCTTACTTCACAATGCATATCAACCCTGGGGATTGATTCTTTCTGTTGTCAGTTCCGGCGTTGCAATCTGGATGATTGGACGATTTTGGGGACTTCGACGCTATAAATTTATAGCCTCCATTGGATGGAGTCTTGTTGTTATTGCAGCTAGCGCTCCTGGTGTCGGGGGAGAGATCCTGATTGAGGGAAATACCTCCGGGATACTTCTTTTAATATCTGGTTTTATAGTTTTAGTTTCCCTTAGCGCCATTGCCATTCCTGAGTGATAGCAGAATCCTTAATTATCAGCCCGCTATTTTCGAGAATTTCTCTCAATCGATCACTCTCTTTCCAGTTCTTTTCATTGCGTGCGATTTGTCGCTGATTCAATAGTTGTGCAAGATGCTCCGTTAGTGGCTTTAAGACTTCCTCTCTTTCTAAACCAAGCCCAAGCACTTTGTCCGCGTAAAGAAATAGTTCTGCTCTCTGTAATTGCGTAAGCGTCGGATCTTTCTCAGCCCGTCGTAAAATTGATATCACGTGTGGGGTGTCGAGGTCGCTAGTTAAGGCTGCAAGTACCTCATCGTTGTCGGGCACTGCAATTGCGTTGAAAGGGCCAACTACAGAACGCCAGCGCTTAAGAGTTGCATGAGCCGATAAAATCGCATCCCAGGTCAGATTCATTTGCGTGCGATATCGGTTTTCAAGGAGCACGAGTCGAATACTTAACGGATCTACACCACGGGCCACGACGTCCTCGAGCAAGAGAACGTTGTTGGCACTCTTTGACATCTTCCTTCCCTCGAAAAGTAAATGCTCACCATGAGACCAAAGGTTGATAGTTTCCACACCCGTTATTGCATCTGTTTGTGCACGCTCATTTTCATGGTGGGGAAATCTAAGATCAATTCCTCCGACATGGACGTCAATTTTCTCATCTAGGTATTCAAGTGACATGGCTGTGCATTCAATATGCCAACCCGGGAATCCCAATCCCCATGGGGATTCCCAAATCATTTCAGTGCGATTAGATGCCAATTTCCACAGCGCCCAATCTGCATGGAATCGTTTAGCGCCATCTTCTGTGTATTCATAACGATGGCCCGGCTTGAGCGCATCCAATCTATTTCCACTTAGTTGGCCATACCCAACCGATGATTTAGCATCAAAGTAGACGCATCCGTCATTTCCAATGTAAGCGTGATTCTTTTCTAAGAGGGCTTGAATGATTTCATGCATTAGCAAAATGGACTCACTCGCGCGAGGAAATTTTTCCGCTTTGGCGATATTGAGTAGTGCTAAGTCTTCATGAAATAATTGTTCATACTTCCTAGCAAGTGTTAGTGGGTCAATTTTTTCACGCGCAGACTGTGAAAGTACTTTGTCTTCTTGGTTTACATCTTCAGACATATGCCCTACATCGGTTATGTTTTGGACAAGTTTTACCCTCACGCCAGTGAGTTCAAGAGTCTTACGTATCAAATCTGCAAGTAAGAAAGTTCGCAAGTTTCCAATATGGGCTGGCCTATAAACTGTGGGTCCGCAACAGTAGATATGAACAAGGCCATCACGATCTTTAACTTCAATGCTTTGACGGCTTTTGGTGTCATAGAGCTTGAGCCTAGTTAGCACGGTTGATTCTTTTCCGAATGTGATAGCGCTCGATAACGATACGAGTGATGAAAGCGGAAACCCAGGTTTTCATAGAGAGTTATCGCATGTGCATTTTTAGAATCCACTTGCAGAAGCGCTTTGCTCGCTCCTTTTTCTCGAGCGTTATTCAGTAGGCGTTCCATGCAGGTTCTGCCGATTCCACGTCCTCTAAAATCTTCGGATACAAATAGTCGACTCAAGGTTGTCCATTTTTCGAAGTTACTGGCACGACCTACTGCAATCAGCCGTCCGTTAATTCGCCCGCCTACATAAATGGCCGGATAACTCCCCATAATCTGTGCGATTGGCTCGTCATGTTGGACTTCAAGCCATTCGTTCGAAGGAGTATCGGAAGTTTCCCAGATTATTTCATCGCTTATTTCGGGATACTTTTCAGAAATATCAGTAACCATAACGTTAGCCAATACTTTCTCTTCCCACCCTCGTTCTGAAAGCTCCCGATCAAGTTCTTCATATGAAGGAAGAGGGATGTGAAAAACTGGAACAATCTTTCTCTCTCGATAGAAACGAACAACGGTATTGATTGCTTTTTCCAGTTCCATTCCTGGATTTCCATAAGGAACTTCTCCTAAAGGTAATACCGAGTTCGCGCGCATCGTAAAAGGCCCACTTGCACGCAAGAGCCAGCCCCCAATTCTGAGCTCTTCCTTTGCGGGCCATGTTGCATTCGCAGCAATTTCAATTTCTTGTATTCGAATACTTAAAGGTGCGCCGTGGCCGGCCCGATCTGGTACAGGTTTGATTTCGCGCCAGATTGCAATCTGGTCATGCGAGAAATGTGCGAGTGAGCCATCAGTTTTTCGAACGCTGGTGAGAGTTTCTAAGGTTCCCACCACATCCCGAAACCCACCACCGGGTTCGTGGAGGCGCACTGTGATACGCGTCCCAATGATTTCAACCCCAGGTCCCATAGGCACACGATAATTGGAAAACTAGCTGATGGCGTGCCCAATGCTTGCCTAGATGATTAGAATGGCGTCATTCGTTCCCTTGGAGGTTCACCTTGACGTACATCATCGCCCAACCTTGCATCGACGTGAAAGACAAGTCTTGCATCGAAGAGTGCCCCGTTGACTGCATCTATGAAGGAAATCGGATGCTTTACATTCAACCTGATGAGTGTGTTGATTGCGGCGCATGCGAACCCGTCTGTCCAGTTGAAGCAATTTATTACGAAGATGATGTTCCTGGCCAGTGGAAAGATTTTTCAAAAGTTAACTCAGAGTTTTTTGTCGAGTTGGGCTCACCGGGCGGTGCAAGCAAAGTCGGGCAAACAAATACTGACCATGCAGATGTGGTTGCTGCTCCACCACAAGGATAAAAAGGGTTCATTCTGAAACTACCTGATTTCCCCTGGGACGCACTTGCCCCCTATGGAGATCGTGCAAAGCAACATCCTGGCGGGATCATTGATCTTTCCGTTGGCACGCCTGTTGACCCAACACCAGAATTTATTCAGCAAACATTGCGCGAAAATTCAAACGCACCTGGCTACCCGCTCACTGCAGGAACACCTCAACTCAGAGAAGCAATAAAGAATTGGGCTATTGCAAATCTTGGCGCAAGTGGTGATTTCGATGTTTTACCTTTGATCGGATCAAAGGAATTTGTAGCCTGGCTACCGACACTTCTTGAAATTAAGAGTGTGATTTTCCCAGATGTTGCATACCCGACATATAACGTGGGAGCAATTCTGGCTGGAGCAATTGGATTTCCAGTCGCACTTTCACCTTCTGCATGGCCCGCCTCTGAATTAGCTTGGATAAATTCACCTTCAAATCCAACGGGCAGAGTCCATTCAGATTCCGAACTCAAGGACGTCATTGCATGGGCAAGGAAAAACGCATCCGTTCTAGTCTCTGATGAATGCTATTTCGAATTTGGTCACACATCTACACCACACTCGATATTGAAATTTACCGACGGAAATAACACAAACATTCTTGCAGTTCATTCACTCTCGAAGAGATCATCTATGGCCGGATACCGTGCAGCATTCGTTATTGGCGACCGAGAATTGATCTCTCGAATTCGTGAGGTTAGGAAACATGCAGGAATGATTGTGAGCTTGCCGGTACAAGAGGCGATGGTTTCTGCACTTTCAGATACCAAGCACGTTTCTGACCAACGTGCCCGTTACAACTTACGTAGAGAGAAATTGATTCCGGCTTTAGAACGAGTGGGTTTTGCTATTGAGGAATCAGGTGCCGGACTCTATATATGGTGCACACGCAATGAGACTGACTGGGAAAGCGTGGCATGGCTTGCAGAGCTAGGAATCCTTGCAACGCCTGGCAACTTCTATGGAGAAAAAGGCGCTCGCAATATTCGAATCGCTCTCACCGCTACAGATATGGCAATTGACGAGGCAGTATCTCGACTTTCAGCAGCAGATATTTCGGAAGTAAAAAAATGACAGAGGCAATTTTACTCGTAGGTGGCATGGGCACCCGCTTAATGCCCCTTACAAGAAATACCCCAAAGCCCATGTTGCCCGTTGCTGGTTTACCAGTTACTGAACACCAACTACTGATGGCAAAACGCGCGGGAATTACATCAATCGTTTTAGCTACTTCGTATTTATCTGAAATCTTTATCCCATATTTTGGTGATGGTTCACGCTGGGGAATTGATTTGCGTTATGCGGTGGAAGAACAGCCTCTGGGCACTGGGGGAGCAATTCGCAATGCCGCAGAGCTGTTACATGGCGACAGCACTGTTGCGATATTTAATGGAGACGTACTCACTGGCCATGACTTAGCAAAACAGATTGATTTTCACACCTCACACAGGGCCGAAGTAACTTTGCACCTGACTCGCGTCACCGATGCACGTGCTTATGGTTGCGTTCCTCTGGACGCAGATGGAAGGGTTACAGACTTTCTAGAAAAGATGGAGAACCCCATCACCAACACAATCAATGCTGGTTGTTACGTTTTTGAAAGAGAAGTCATTGATTTCATTCCCGCGCGCACAGTGGTCAGTATCGAAAGAGAAATCTTTCCTAAACTTGTTGCAGAAGGTAAGAATATTTTTGGATTTGTTGATGATTCGTATTGGCTCGACATTGGCACTCCTTCTGCGTTGCTACAAGGTTCTCGAGATCTCGTGGCCGGGGCGCTAGGTGGGCAAAAATCTGAATTTTTCGCAGGTCGAGGATGCTCCATTGCCCCAGATGCGAAAGTGATTGCGGGCTCATCGCTGGGCGCACATGTGAAAGTTGAGAATGGGGCCATCGTTCAAGGTTCAATTGTGTGCGATGACGTTAAAGTTGGTCAGCGATCTGAAATCATTAATTCTTTTATTGCCCCAGGTACTTTTATTGCCCCAGAAAGCAAAATTGTCGACAGTTATTGCGCAGAAGACGGGACTTTTTCACTTTTAACTCCCAAATAACCCCTTTCTTGGGTAAATAAGTCCCAATTCGACTTGACTAAAGGGAGTTACACGCGTGTAATTCATCTATTGGTTTCCCGCTATAGGGGCGGACCCGAAGTTTTGAAGGAGTGCCTGAATGTCTGATATTCGACCTGCTGGCCCAAGCGTGCAACTCGTGACGGGAGAGACTGTTGAGCTCTCATGGCAAGAGCGTGCACTATGCGCCCAGACCGATCCTGAAGCATTCTTCCCTGAAAAAGGTGGTTCAACTCGTGAAGCAAAGCGGGTATGCATGTCCTGTGATGTTCGCGGTGAATGTTTGGAATACGCCCTCGCTCATGATGAGCGTTTTGGAATCTGGGGCGGTCTCTCCGAACGCGAACGTCGTCGCCTTAAGCGCCGTCCCGCGTAACACTGAGTGCAGCTATGGCTGAATCAGCCAAGCGCAACGACGCTCACCATGTAACAGCAATTCTTGTCGTTCACGATGGTGCAACGTGGCTTCCCGAAGTTGTTGCATCGCTCGCTTCCCAGACTCGAGCTATCGATTCCACATTCGCTATTGATACAGGATCGGTTGACTCTTCCACAAAACTTTTAAGTAATTCTCGAATCCCATTTGTTTCTATTTCTCGCGAAGCGGGATTTGGAGATGCAATTAATTCAGCGTTGGAAAACATTCCCGAAATACAAAGCGCCAACGATTGGCTTTGGTTTATTCACGATGATTGTGCGCCATCACGTGATGCGCTCGCCCAACTTTTGAGAGCAATCGAAGACAGACCACATGTGGCAATTGTTGGACCAAAGTTACGTGGTTGGTATGACCGCACACATTTACTTGAAGCGGGCGTAAGCATTGCAGGTAATGGCGCACGATGGACTGGTCTTGAACTACGTGAATTCGATCAAGGTCAACGCGACGGAATTAAAGATGTTTTGGGAGTAAGTACTGCTGGAATGTTAGTGAAGCGAGAAGTATTCGAAGAACTCGGTGGCTTTGATTCAAACTTATCTTTGTTTAGAGACGATGTAGACCTAGGTTGGCGTGCACGAGTTGCAGGGCACTCGGTCATCGTGGCAACAGACGCCGTCGCTTATCACGCAGAAGCGTCTGCATCAGAGAGACGGGCAGTTGATGTAACGCATGCCTTCCTTCATAGACCACTGCTACTCGATCGTAGGAATGCTTCATATGTCCTCTTGGCAAATTCTTCTGCATGGATTCTCCCGTGGCTTTCATTAAGACTTTTAGTGAGTGCTGGGGTCAGGTCACTTGGTTTTCTTATTGCAAAGCTTCCAGGGTATGCAGCAGATGAAATTCTTGCCGTTGGGTTACTACTCATTCACCCAGGTTTGCTTCTCAATGCGCGCAAGGCACGGCGAAGCCAAAGATTACTTTCTTCACGAGTTGTCGCAAACTTTATTCCACCTAGGTGGAAACAATTTCGGTTAAGTGTGAATCGAAGCTTTGAAACAATTAGAGAAAGATTTTTCCCAACGCCCACTCCGATCGAAAGCATTTTAGATCCACTTTCAGAAGATGAAGATTTGCTCACACCAGTTCCAGCAAGAAATTGGAAATCACTAATAGTCCGCCCGGAAGTTTTAGGTACTATATTTTTGTTGATACTCACACTTTTATGGTCCAGGCACCGTTACGGTCCGATATCAGGAGGAGCGCTATCTACAACTCCTAGCGGTGCAATGGATTTGTGGCGGATTTACGCAGATTCTTGGCACGGAGTCGGTATGGGAAGCGCTTTTGCAACGCCGACTTGGATTGCGGTTTTGGCGCTTGGTTCAACATTTACCTTCGGAAATGCAACGGCTCTAGTTGCAATTCTTTTTTGGATCTCACCCATTCTCATCATGTGGTCTATGCACATGCTCGTCCGGACATTCACGGCTAGGCGATGGTTATTAATGGGGGCAAGCGTCAGTTATGCCCTGTCTCCTGTTGCAATTGCTGCGATAAATCAAGGCCGACTAGGCACGATTGCCACTTTGATGTGCGCACCATTGATAGTCAAAGCCCTTCCTCGCCTTCGCGCTATCGAAGTGCAATCGTGGAAATTTATTTTTGGGTTGAGTCTTATTGTCGGAGCAGTAACTTCCTTTTCCCTACCCTTTTATTTGGCTTCAAGCATTTTTCTTCTTGCAGGGATCGCAAAGGACTATATGCACTTTAGGCAAAACCCTGAAGGAATTCTTTTCAAGGAACGACTTTCCAGGTGGTTACTTCTACTAGCCACTCCATTTGCGTTGTGTTTACCCTGGTCGCTCGAGGCGCTCACTCATCCCACTCGATTCCTAATTGAACCAGGCATTTCCGTTGCTGGAGGTCTTGCAAATGAAGTGATCTTGGCAAATCCTGGAGGAATTGGATCAATCCCATGGTGGTTCGTTAGCCCAGTCTTGCTAGTAATTCTCGTCGCTATTTTTTCTTCAACACAAGCACGGTTCTACGCCTCATGGGGATTCTCCTTTCTCCTTGCAGCAACTTTTGTAAGTTCGCTTGCAATCTCTGCACATGGAAATGCTTCAAATACTCATGTGTGGGTAGGAACATGGTTGGCCATAACAACTTTGTGCGCAGTTGTTTCTGGAGTTGTCATTCTGGATGGCCTTCGTGAGCGACTGGCCAATTCAAATATTCATTACCGCCACATCCTGGCCGGATTGGGGGTTGTATCTGTTCTTGCTTATTCGTTAACTGCCTCGATGTGGATTACGACAACTGGCGCAAACTCGCCTCTTCAGGTGAACCGCACTTCCGTACTACCTCCGTTTCTTGGAATCTCGCCAGGAACAAAAACTTTAGTAATTAGAAATTTGAGCGTTGGCGCTACTGACCAGCTTACATTTTTCGTTGCGCGCGAAAATGATGCTTTCCTTGGCGATCCCGATGTTGCACCAAAATCAAGTCCAGCAATTGATAAAGCAATTCGAGATTTAGTTGATGGAAGCGGATTAACGAGTAGCAAAGTTCTTTCCGCACACGGAATTAAGTTTCTATTTATGAAAAACCCTGTCGACGATCAACTCGTAAGGTCTGTTGATGGAATTGGTGGATTCATGAGAAATTCATCTACAGATGCAGGAATTGTTTGGAGAGTCACAGGAGTTGGTGAGCGCCTGGTATTCACAGATGAAAACTCTAAGTCAACTCCCATGCTTATACCTGACGATGGGGCACCCGTTGTAACACGTTCGCCCGGAACGCTCACGTTGGCTGAAAACTATGACTCCTCTTGGCAAGTTATTCAAAATGGAGCAAGGCTAGTTCGAACAAAGAATGAATACGGGCTTCCGCAATTTCTAGCTCCAACTCCTGGTGAATTCTTTTTAATCCATGATGGCACTGTGCGCCGAGGATGGCTCTCTCTTCAATTTATTGTTCTTCTCAGCGTCTTAGTAATGATTTTGCCGGCCGGGCGTCGAAAACGCGAGATCTCCGTTGAGGAACTGACATGAGAATTAGATTGATGGCTCTCGTTGCAGTCTTGATTTCAATAACACTTGTATCTGCAAATTTGTTGGAAAAGAAAGTGAGCGCTAACAAGTTTTCTCAAACCTTTCCAGCAGTGGTTTGCCCCCCTACCGGAGCTGGACTTAACGGACAAGTTTCTACGGGATCTCGAAACACACCATCTCGAAAGATTGTGCGAAATTCTTCAGTTTTTGTACCAGTGAAGAGCTCACGTTTTATCATCGGTGCAGATCCAGTACTGCTAGAAGGTTCTGCGATTACCTCTATCACCTGGCAAAGTTCAGCATCGCGATGGGCGGGAGCAACAGTATGTAAGTCTCCGCAAGGTGATGAGTGGTTTGTGGGCGGAAGCGGGGATGTGACCAGCAAAGGTCGCGTGCTACTTGTTAACAGTGGATTGAGCAATGCAATCGTAGATGTTGCGCTGTGGAGTGAGAATGGCGCATTGGCAGGAAAAGTATTTACCGTGAAACCAAATTCTTATACACAAGTAAGACTTGACTCACTTGCGGTGGCACAAAGTGATCTTGTAGTTCGGGTGACGCCAAGATCGGGTCGAGTAAGCGCCTACATGATTGATGAGAGAACAAAGGGATTGCGTAGTCTTGGTGGGGACTTTGTTAACTCGATCAATACTCCAAGAACTGATTTTGTCATCTCTGGAATCCCGAACCAAACAATTAACTCAAAATCCGTCGGTCATATCTTGAGGATTCTCTCACCAGGAAGTGCTAAAGCCACCGTCAGCGTGGACCTTATTTCAAATGATGGTTCATTTATTCCCGTTGGTTTCGACTCTCGTGAAATTGCTCGAGAAATAGTTACAGATTTAACACTTTCTCCAAACATCAAAACCAATGTATTTTCACTGCACATCCACTCCGATAGGCCAATTCTGGCTTCCGTGTATTCAGAGATAATGGTTTCAGGGCACAAAGATTTCTTGTGGAACACTGCAACAACACAATTAACACCGATGTCACTTGCCGTCTCTGGCTTAGAGCCCACCATTGTTTTCACGGGAGATCAGATAAGAGTGGGGATTGAAAGTCATCTGAACAACGGGCGTGTGAAAGTTACAACAGTTAAAGGCTCAGATATCGCTTCATGGAAAGCGCCGACTGGAACTAGGTCTATCAAGATCACCTCAGTTTCGTCAGGAGTTTTCGGATCTGGACTCGTTACCTCGGTAAATGGCATTGGGACCTTTCCCTTAATGCCGGGAAGTCTTCTAAGCCGAGTAGCGATTCCTAGCTCCAATATCTCAGTGATAAATCGCTGACACGAATACGAGCCTGTTGCTCCACAATTTCTCAAGCCCGTCCCACTAATCTTGAGCCATGTCTTCATTATCTCGATTAGGACGGGGATGCTCCCGTGGAGGGTGCCGCAGAAAAGCGGTAATGACTCTTACCTATGTATATGCAGACTCAGTTGCAGTTGTGGGGCCATTGGCGACTTTTGCAGAACCACATTCCTACGACTTGTGTGAATTACATGGAGATCGTTTAACGGTACCAAATGGCTGGAATGTTATTCGGCAAGAACGAGATGCCAGTGAGGTGGGACCAACTCAAGATGATTTGATGGCAATTGCTGATGCTGTTCGTGAAGTTGGTAGCAACGCAATTGCAACAGAAAACAATGAAAGCTCATCAAACGCGCAAAATCCTCAAACTGGTAGACGTGGGCACTTGCGCGCTGTACCTTCTTAAATCGTGAGTAACGTTCCTACGTCGAAAGTTTTCAAAGCGTACGACATTCGAGGTTTAGTCGAAACAGAAATTACTCCAGATTTTGCTTTCCAAACTGGTTTAGCATTTGCCCGCTTTCTTGAGACTGAACGCGAACCAGGAACTCTTATTGTTGCTCAAGATATGCGCCCGTCTTCTCCGTTATTAGCCGAAGCATTCTCAGCAGGTGCCGTTTCAAACGGTATGGATGTTATTCGAATTGGGTTGGCATCAACGGATATGTTGTATTTCGCATCAGGCAAACTCAATCTTCCCGGAGCGATGTTTACTGCTAGCCATAATCCAGCCGAATACAACGGAATCAAATTATGCAAAAGCGGAGCTAGACCAATCGGTGCTGACACTGGCTTGAAAACAATAGAACGATTCGTTAATGAAGGTAATCCGATTGTGATGCGATCTATTGGGCGCGAAACCGAGCGCGACATGCTTAACGAATATGTCGATCACTTACTTTCATTAGTTGATGTCTCCAATCTTCGGCCACTAAAGATTGTTGTTGATGCAGGAAACGGGATGGCTGGATATACAGCGCCGGCGCTTTTTGATCGATTAAACGTCGAACTTATTGAACTTTACTTCGAATTAGATGGGACCTTTCCGAATCACGAAGCAAACCCCATAGATTCGGCAAATCTAAAAGACTTACAGAAAGCAGTTATTAAACATAAAGCCGACATTGGATTAGCTTTTGATGGTGATGCAGACCGATGCTTTCTAGTTGATGAAAAAGGCGCGATAGTTGACCCGTCTGCGCTGACAGCGCTCATTGCGCAAAGGGAATTAGCGAAACATCCACGATCTTCAGTAATTTATAACTTGATTTCATCTCGTGCTGTAGTTGAAGTAATTGAAGAAAACTCAGGTAAGCCAGTTCGAAGTCGCGTAGGGCATTCCTATATAAAGAAATTAATGGCCGAAACGGGCGCAATTTTCGGAGGAGAACACTCAGGCCATTTCTATTTTAAGGATTTTTGGTGTGCAGATTCTGGAGCGCTTGCTGCACTTCATGCAATTGCTGCCCTGGGTGAGCAGAAGTCAACTCTCTCTAAATTACTGAAACCATTTATTAGATATGTTTCAAGTGGCGAAATCAATTCAAAGGTAGGTAAGCCAGAAGAGGTTCTACTAGCTATCGAAGAGAAGTATTCTCAAGTGGGCACCGTAGATCATTTAGATGGGTTGACAATAAATGGTGATACCTGGTGGTTCAATGTTCGCTCCTCAAATACTGAACCATTACTGAGACTCAATGTTGAAGCCAAGACGCAGGCCAAACTTGATCGAGTCCGCGATGAGGTTTTAGCCATAATCGGCTCTGCTAAATATGCCTAAATGAGTGGCAAGCGGTAACCTATGTGCCTTACGGTTTGAAGATATAGCCCTTAGAAGGAGAAATAAGTGAACTCACCTGTTACCACCACGATTGCGCATGACATTGCCGATGCTTCACTTGCTCAAGAAGGTCGCAAGAGAATTGAATGGGCCGAACGCAACATGCCCGTGTTGGCACAGATTCGCGATCGGTTCCAGGCAAGTCAACCATTTAAGGGAGTTCGAATCGCAGCATGCATGCACGTCACGACTGAGACAGCAAATCTCATGCGCACTCTTAAAATTGGTGGGGCGGAAATCGCACTTTGTGCATCAAATCCACTTTCAACACAAGATGATGTTGCAGCAGCTTTGGTATACGAGTATGGAATTAGTGTATTTGCAAGAAATGCTGTTGATCGCGATGGCTATTACTCACACATCAACGCTGCGCTCGACATTGCGCCACACCAGGTTTTCGATGACGGTTGCGACTTAGTTAATACCCTTCATACAACACGCACCGAAATGTTGGCTGGAATTACGGGTGGATGCGAAGAAACTACTACTGGTGTTATCCGTCTAAGTCAGATGGCTAAAGATGGAGCACTTAAGTTTCCGATGGTTGCTGTAAATGACACTGATACGAAACATATGTTCGACAATCGTTACGGAACTGGTCAATCGACATTGGACGCTGTTTTCCGCTCAACAAACTTTTTGCTTGCAGGAAGCATTGTTGTTGTCGCTGGATTTGGTTATTGCGGAAAAGGTGTTGCTGAGCGTGCAAAAGGTATGGGCGCAGATGTCATCGTTACTGAAATCGATCCAACAAAGGCCCTCGATGCGATGATGCAAGGTTTCCGAGTAATGCCTATGGTTGATGCCGCCGCACTCGGCGATGTCTTCATTACCGTTACAGGAAATCGCGACGTCTTGCGCGAAGAGCATTTTAAAGTCATGAAAGATGGTGCAATCATGGCTAACTCCGGACACTTCGACATTGAAATTGACGTTGCGTGGCTTGAGCAAAAAGCCACAAAGAAGAATCTGAAAATTCGCCACCAAACAGATGAGTATGTGATGTCCGACGGTCGCAGATTACTTCTGCTTGCAGAGGGTCGCTTAGTAAATCTTGGTGCAGCCGAAGGTCATCCAGCTGCAGTAATGGATATGTCTTTCTCTGATCAAGCACTTACTGCTGAATGGCTGGTAGCAGAGTCTAAGAATCTCAAGCCAGGACTGCACAATGTTCCAGTTCATATTGATAAAGAAGTTGCAAAACTTAAACTCAAGAGCATGGGTGGAGAAATTGACACTCTGACACCAGCACAGGACATGTATCTCAATTCGTGGGAACACGGTAGCTAATGACCTTGGTTATGGTCGTCGATGACGATCAGGACCTTGGAGAGATGCTCGGAATTGTCCTAACGGGTGAAGGATTTGATGTTGATCTAGTTTCACGTGGTGATGAAGTTTTAGAAGTCTTCAGAAATAATCCACCTGATTTAGTTTTGCTTGATGTCATGCTTCCAGGTATTGACGGTATCGAAGTATGTCGCTTGATAAGACTTGAATCCATGGTCCCAATAGTCATGCTCAGCGCAAAGGGCGATACGCACGATGTCGTGTTGGGGCTTGAGGCAGGTGCAGATGACTACATTGTAAAACCTTTTAAGCATCCATCGGAATTAGTCGCGCGCATCAAAACTCGACTTCGTCGCACTCAAGTCGGCTTGGTAGGAAAACTTACTCTCGCCGATCTTGCAATTGATTTAGTTGCTCATCAAGTGATGCGTCAAGGAAAAGCGATACAACTCACTCGCCTTGAATTTGATCTATTAGTTGCATTGGCAAAAGAACCAGGACGAGTATTTTCTCGCGATGAATTGCTGAGTGAAGTATGGGGATATCAACATTCGACAGACACTCGGTTGGTAAATGTGCACGTCCAACGATTGCGCGCAAAGATTGAAAAAGACCCCGAAATCCCATTTATAGTTTTGACGGTGCGTGGGGTTGGCTATAAAGCTGGAGCGATGGGTGCATTGTGAGTTCATTGCGAGGAACTCGACTTCGTAATTCATTGGCTGTCAAAGTTATCTTCTCGACGGTTTTGCTCTCACTAATCCTTTTTTCACTCGTTGGATCAGCCCTTTACAGTAAATTATCTGACGGAATTCTAAATGTGAAGCTGGACTCTTCTATTGCAGAAACTCGGTCAGCAGTATTTAACGCGCAATATCGTTTCTCTTTCGTCGGCAAACCGAACAACGATGTGATTGCAAGTATCGTTAAAGATTTGGTTGCAAATTCAGCAACTATCAGTGCAACTGTAAACGGGCGTGAGGTTGCACTACTTCGGAGTTCTCCATTAACTAAGGAAAAGGTTGATTATCAATCGACTTCGAATCTTGTCTCTCCAAGCGTAATTCCCGAAGAACTTCGCTCGCGAGTGCGGAAAAGTTTAGGCACGGAGTGGGCACCGACGACAATCAAATACGTGAATGGAAATCGCATTCCTGGCCTTGCAGTTGGACAGACAATTACCATTCCGACCGTCGGTCGTTATGAGATGTATCTAATCTTTAGTTTAGTTAGCCAGAATGCAACTCTGGATCTTCTACGAACATATCTACTTATTACAGGAGTTTTCTTACTTTTCATGATTGGCCTACTTACTTGGCTCGTTGTAAGGCAAGTAGTTAAGCCAGTTCAGGAAGCAGCAAGAATTGCAGAGAGATTTACAACTGGTGATTTCAATCAACGTATGCGAGTAGAGAGTAATGATGAAATTGCCAGACTAGGAACATCTTTTAATGAAATGGCTAGCTCTTTGCAGAGCCAAATTCATCGACTTGAGAATCTATCTTTGGTTCAGCAGCGTTTCGTCTCCGATGTTTCCCACGAACTTCGAACCCCATTAACTACCCTGCGTATGGCTTCGGATGTTGTGCACTCTGCACGAGGAACATTTGATACGAGCATTGCTCGAAGTGCAGAACTACTGGCAGCCCAGTTGGATAGATTTGAAAGACTCCTAGAAGACTTGCTTGAAGTAAGCAGATTTGATGCAGGGGTAGCAGTGCTTGAGATTGTGAAGTTTGATATTTCTGAATTAATAGAAAGATGTATCGCAGACCTATCTCTTGTTGCACAAGAGCGTGGAGTTGATATCGAGTTCAATTCAACAGGCTATTTGGTGCTGATTGAAGCTGACTCACGCCGAGTTGAAAGAATCCTGCGCAATCTCATTAATAACGCAATTGAGTATGCTGGTGCCAAACCGGTCCAAATTAAACTTGTTGAGTCCCAGGGAACCATTGCAGTAGGTGTCAGAGACCATGGAGTTGGTCTCGAAGCGGAATCAGCTTTTCGAGTGTTTGATAGATTCTGGAGAGCTGATCCATCGAGGGCAAGAGTTCGCGGTGGAACAGGACTTGGTCTTTCCATTGCACTTGAAGATGCACGATTGCACAATGGGGAGTTAGAGGCGTGGGGCCGACCAGGCGAAGGTGCGCATTTTGTTCTCACTCTTCCAAAACAGGCCGGCCAAAGTATTGATGGAAGATTAATCAGATTGCAACCAATAGATTATTACTCCACAGGGGATTAACGATCTGATTTGATGAATTGAATTCCACGTCACAATGTTGGGATGAAAGTAATTTCACATGTGGGGGAAATTCTCTTTCCAGCACGGTGCTTGGGCTGTGGGATATTGAGTTCAGATTTATGCCTCCGATGCGTGGGGGAATGGTCAAAGCAAAATCTCAAGACACATTTACCCGAAATCATGGTCAACTCATCTAGGAAGTACTCCGCTACTGCAAGAAATATTCTCGTTGCTGCAAAAGAGAATGGGATAGCTCAAGCTAGAGAGTTCATTGAGTTCGCTTTACTAGATTCTTTAAATTTCCTTGCGAGTGGGAAAATGAAAGATGTCGTACTCGTTCCCATTCCATCTCAGAGAAGTTCTATTCGAAAACGGGGTCGAGACTTTCTTCCTGAGTTGACAAATAGCCTCGCACTTAAAAACAAATTAGAGATGAAAAGAATTTTAATTCACAACAGATCGGTTCTTGATCAATCAACTTTGCATGCACGCGATCGTTTTACAAATCTTGCAGGGGCGCTGAGTACCAGGACTTCGCTCGGTAGAGGAGAAAAGGTGATCCTTGTCGATGACCTGGTCACCACGGGAGCAACCTTGGGAGAGGCTGTGAGAACCCTAGAAGCTGCCGGATTTAAGGTCATTTCTGCGGTTACTGCTTGTGTGGCTCTTCCTCTACGATAAGCACAGGGACTGGAACAGGGCGAATGCGCTCAAACCCAGACGATGAACTGACGTGAAGGGTATGTGAATGCCAGCATTTCTTGATCGCATTTTGCGCGCAGGTGAAGGTCGTGTTCTTCGGGATTTGAATAAAGTCGTTATCGCTGTCAATTCACACGAGAACAAGATTTCTAGTCTCAGCGATGAAGAACTTCGCAATATGACTGACACCTTTAAGCAACGACTTGAAAAAGGCGAAACACTCGATGATCTTTTGCCTGAAGCCTTTGCCGTAGTTCGAGAAGCAGCTAAACGAACATTGGGTCAACGACATTACGACGTCCAATTAATGGGTGGCGCGGCTCTTCATCGTGGAAATATTGCAGAAATGCGCACTGGTGAGGGAAAAACTCTTGTTGCAACACTTCCTTCATATTTGAACGCACTTGCTGGCAAAGGCGTGCATGTTGTAACAACAAATGATTATTTGGCCGAGCGCGATAGCGAATGGATGGGACGCATCCATAGATTTCTAGGCATGCGAGTTGGAGTAATTCTGGCTTCAATGACTCCTACAGAACGTCGTGAGGCATATAACGCAGACATTACCTACGGCACAAACAATGAATTCGGATTTGATTACCTTCGTGACAACATGGCCTGGACTTTAGAAGATTGTGTTCAACGAGATCATTTCTTCGCAGTTGTCGATGAGGTTGACTCAATTTTGATTGATGAAGCTCGTACCCCTTTAATTATTAGCGGACCTGCGGACAAGGCAACCAAGTGGTATGTGGAGTTCAATACCATCGCAGGGAAATTACAACGAGATGTTCATTATGAAGTTGATGAAAAGAAGAGGGTCAGTAGCATTCTCGAAGAGGGCGTTACCAAAGTCGAAGAGCTTCTCGGCATAGATAATCTTTATGAGGCAGTTAACACCCCACTCATTGGGTATCTAAATAATGCGGTTCGGGCGAAAGAACTTTTCAAGCGCGATAAAGATTACGTGGTCATGAACGGCGAACTTCTTATCGTTGACGAACACACTGGTCGCGTACTTTCTGGTCGACGTTATAGCGAAGGTATGCATCAAGCGCTTGAAGCTAAAGAGCGCATCGAAATTAAAGACGAAAATCAAACGCTGGCCACAATTACTCTTCAGAATTACTTCCGACTTTACGAGAAGATTTCGGGCATGACTGGAACCGCCATGACCGAAGCATCAGAATTCCATCAGATTTATAAATTGGGCGTTGTGCCAATTCCGACCAACCGGCAAATGGTTCGCATTGATCAAGCAGATCTCGTTTACAAATCGGAGGCAGGAAAATTTGCAGCAGTTGCTCAAGATATTGTTGACAGACATCGCAAAGGTCAACCAGTCCTTGTTGGAACTGTCAGCGTTGAAAAATCTGAAGAACTCTCGGCTGTCCTCAAGAAGAACGGAATTCCACATGAAGTTCTCAACGCAAAGCACCATGAACGCGAAGCGCTTATTGTCGCACGTGCAGGAACGCTTGGGGCAGTAACAGTTGCAACAAATATGGCTGGTCGTGGAACTGACATCATGCTTGGTGGTAATCCAGAATTTATGGCTGATTTCGAACTTCAACGCCGAGGACTTTCCCCCGTTGATACTCCAGAAGAGTACGAAAGTGCTTGGCCAATTGAAATCGCAAAACAAAAGGAAACGATTGCCAAAGAACATGAAGAAGTAGTTGCATTGGGCGGGCTCTACGTACTCGGAACCGAGCGTCATGAGTCTCGACGTATTGATAATCAGCTTCGTGGTCGTTCTGGTCGTCAAGGCGATCCAGGAGAGTCTCGTTTTTATCTATCTTTGCAAGATGATTTGATGCGTCGCTTTAATTCAGGACTGGTAGAGCGCTTTCTATCTGCTGCTGGGATCCCCGAGGACACACCAATCGAATCAAAGATGGTCAGTAATGCAATTCGGTCTGCGCAGACTCAGGTTGAGTCTCAGAACTTTGAAATCCGTAAGAATGTTTTGAAATACGATGACGTATTGAATCGCCAACGCCAAGTTGTTTATGGCGAACGCCGCTTAGTGCTCGAAGGTGAAGATATTCAAGAACAAGTACAAGATTTTATGCACGACACCTTGGACGCGTACATAACGGCCGCAACTACTGAAGGTTTTTCCGAAGACTGGGATCTTGAAGTTCTCTGGACGGCGCTCAAAGCGATCTATCCAATCTCATTCACGATTGAAGATTTGGATAAAGAACTTGGAAGCCGAGCTGGGCTAGACGCAGATTATTTGTCTAAGCGCGTTATAGATGATGCCATTGATGCATATGCCAAGCGCGAAGAATCACTCGGATCAGAAGTTATGCGCGAGTTAGAGCGCAAAGTATTGCTGAGCGTCTTTGATCGCAAGTGGCGTGAACATCTTTATGAAATGGATTATCTACAGGAAGGTATCGGCCTGCGCGCTATGGCGCAACGCGATCCTCTTGTGGAATATCAAAGAGAAGGTTACGACTTATTTTCAGCGATGATGGATGCAATTAAGGAAGAGATTGCAGGTTACCTATTCAATGTTGAAGTCAGTGTTGAAGAATCCGGCAATGAAGTGAGTGCAAAGGGATTAGAAGCACCTAAAACTCCAAGCGGACTTCAATATTCCGCTGCAGATGAATCTGGAGTTGTTCAGACTTCTGGTGTTTCAAGGAATGCTCCTTGCCCTTGTGGATCAGGGAAGAAATATAAAAGATGCCACGGAGAGAACTAACTCTTCTATAGCAATGTAAGTGAAGTACAGAGCCACCTTTTATCAACACCTTCAAATCTGAGCGCTAGTGCCCTCACGCGCTCATCAAACTTGATAGTTAAAGTCGCTTCACTAATTCCATCTAGTGGTTCGCAACGGTAAACCTTGCGGATTTTCCCTACTTCGCTAACAGAGCCAACTTTGCGAACAAGTTCTGCGTAAATTGATTGATGACACCAGCGCGAAAGTTGGGTTGGTGAGCGACGTGACGCCCAAATTTCTAAAACGCTGATTGAGAATTTGAGAATCCAAATATTTAGATCGGGTAGATCGCTTGCAGATGTGGGCATAGGTGCAAAATCTGGATCGAACTCCTCTCCAAAATGTGTTGGCATCGAGTACAGATATGGCTTTTGAGGATACGAATTCGAGTGCTGGATTTGCAGAATTGACATGAAGTGAGAATCCCTCGACGAGGGGTTGTTCGCGTCAACCAGAAGTCTGAAAGTTGCCTCATCCGAAAGTATGACTGTGGACGAGCTTGTCACTTTTGTCTTGAGATGTTCTTAGGTATCGGTCATGAGCAACTACAGGAAAAGAAGTCGAACACGCTTAATCACTGCGATAGGTCTACTTGTTGCTTCATTTTGTTCGGCATTCATTCTGAGCTTTCTAGCCAACAGGAGTACGCCAGTTCTAAGCGCTCGTTTAACATTAATTCCCGGGCACACAATTGTTGAATCGGACGTCACTTCAGTCAAAATAGCCTTGGCCTCAGGCAACGCACATTACTTTCTTGGTAATCAAAACATTGTTGGCAGCGTGGTTGTACGAACTGTCGAAGCGGGGGAGTTGATACCAAACTCCGCAATCACCTTTTCTGAGGCATCACTTGTAAGTAGCACGGTTCCGATCAGTGTTCATTCTTACGATATCCCACTGAATATCATGCTTGGGGAAAAAGTTACTCTTTATCACGTAGGCGATCCAAAAATTTCAAGTGATATAACACCGGCCACTCTTTTGCTTCGCGGAGCGTTCATTGTCGGGATCAATTCGAAAGGACAAAACCTTGGTGGAGATATATCACTATCAGTCTCGATTGATGCAAGCCAAGTGAGCGCACTAATTGATGCGACATCAACGGGTCGCATTGTCATCGTGCGGACTAGGGGTTAAATGTGTCAAATACAGCTGAGATCTCTTTACCATCAATCATCACCGCGGTTGCTAACTCAGAGTTTGAAGGTTTTGTAGCAGGGACCCTCTACGGCCAAGGTTGGAGCATTATCTTCCGCGCTTTAGATGCGCAATCTCTCAAGGAATTTGTTGCACATAATCCAGAGGAATCCTTGAATGCACTTCTCATTTATTCACCAGATTTGCCGGGGTTCGATCCGGATTTCATTACGCAGATTTCCAAATCGCTTCGACAAAGCGTTGGGTTCAGTCCGGATGCAAAAGTTAGAGAGGCTTTCCCTGGAGTTTTCAATATTCCAGCGAACGTAAATGAACTTGTATCCGTTGTTCGAGGGTTTGTTAGAGCGCCAATGGTTCGTCCAACAACAATGGATCAAAAGATTTCCAGACGGGCAAAGATTATTGGCATTGGCTCAACCTCGAGCGGAGCTGGGGCAACCACTGTGGCAATCAATTTGGCGATGGAGATCAGTCTCTTGGGTCGAGATGTCTTACTACTAGATGCTGATGTCCGAAGACCATCAATTGCGTTCTTGTTGGCCTTACGAAATCTGAAGAGTGAATCCACTTGGCTCACAATTGCCGAACATTTCAGCGCTGGTGAGATTACGCGAGAACATTTAATGCAATTTGATGAATATATTCTTCCTGCATTGTCCACATTTGATTTCATAGTTATAGACCTTGGTTCCTTAGAGAAAATCTCTGATTCACTTACTGACAGACGTTGGGCTTCGACACTCATTCATTGGTCATGCGATAACGCCGATGAGTTAATTTTCGTTGGGAGAGCAGATAATTTAGGCGCATACCGGATAGGCAATATGGTGAAAACATTTGCACTCCTGAAAATTCCAGCAAAGATCAACGTTCTCCTCAATTATAAATTGAGGAGTCGAAATTCAACTGAGCGGGAGAGCTCATTTCTTTCAGCAATTGCCCCACTTAAGCCGTCAAGAATTCTCACTCTTCCTAAAGATTGCCGTGACGTGGACAAAGCCCAGAGAGAAAGCGCCACATTGATCGACATTAACGAGCGTGGTCTCTTGCGTAAGGCCATAGCCAGGATTGCTGTCGAGGTGGTTGGGTAATGTCTTATACCCTTATGCCATGCGCGGATACATTGCTCTCACCCCGAATGAGTTAGCGACTTTTTTGGCAAAAGGTGAATCAAATTTCCCGCGAGCATTCATTACGACCCAAGAATTTTTTGAAAATAATGCCGAAGTTGATGAAGAAGAGAGAGAATTTGAACTCTCCTGTTTAGCTGCGCAAGAGTCGCGAAGTACCCAAGGAGTCAATGCTCAAGTTGGATTAGCCCTTGCTGTGGATTTGAAATCAGCACAAACGGGAACGGAAGAGGGAAGTCAGGTTCTTTTACTACAACCAATTTCCTGGGTTCAGGTTGAGGCGCTCCTAGTAGCTGAATCACTTGAGCCAGAACTCACCTGGTATGCAACACAAGAAATTTCTGAAGTTCTTCCTCAGTGGGTGAAGTAGATGGCGATTTATCAAAATTTTTTGGCGAAAGAGGTCTAGTCAATGCCAACTTTAGAAAAGCTATTGTCCAAAAAGAATCCCATCACTGTTGAACAAAGCCATCGCCTTCATGAAGTTATCGCAGATTGGCAACTTCTTTCAGATCTTTCATTTGCAGATTTAATTCTCTGGGTTCCGATTCGCAAAGATGCTAAGAGTTGGCCGACTGGCCATATTGCAGTGGCTCATATTCGCCCTACGACAGCAGCAACGGTTTTCGCTCATGACGTAATCGGTGAAGAAGTTGCTTGGGGTCAACGTGGTCGAATAGATATCGCGCTCTCCGATGGCGAAATCGTTCGCGATTCCGAGCCGGAGCAAGTGGGCGAGCTTTTAAT